>Ga0181600_10002388_pt1 | contig 14480 bp, 13 predicted proteins | sample 041ome_2_FD_132982 | JGI IMG/M metagenome (GOLD analysis project Ga0181600, IMG submission 132982) | Coastal salt marsh microbial communities from the Groves Creek Marsh, Skidaway Island, Georgia - 041406US metaG (megahit assembly) | ecosystem: Environmental > Aquatic > Marine > Intertidal zone... | reverse complement strand
AATTGTGGTAAGATCTGAAGATCAATCTAAAATTGATCAATGTAATTTACAAATTTTAAAATTCGTTAAAGAAAAAAAAATAGAAATTGTTGAACGATAAATGCTTTATTTTGCATATGGAAGTAATCTCAATCATTTTCAAATGAAGAAAAGATGTAAAGACAGTATATTTTTAAAAAAGATAAATTTAAAAGACTTTAAATTAACATTTAGAAGCAAGTATAGAGCTGCAGATATTGAGCCTAAAAAAAATTCTATTGTGCCTGGAGGATTATTTGAAATTTCTTTGAGTGATCAAAAAAAATTAGATGTATATGAGGATTTTCCAATTCTTTATAAAAAATATTATTTTTATTACAATGAAAAAAAAGTAATGACTTATACAATGCTTAAAAAAACTTCATTCAGATTTCCAGCTGAAAAATATTTAAATGTTGTAAAAAGAGGTTATCGTGACTGTAAATTAAACGTAAAATATCTAAATGAAGCTTTAAAAGGAACCTGATCAGCTTAAAAGCTATAAATCAAATTAAATGAAAAATTTTTTTAAAAAATATATTTATAAAAGTTTGTTTACTTTTTTTTTCTTTTTTTTATTGAGCCTTTTTTTCTCAATAAATAAAATTCTAATACCATTCATAGTTTCTTTATTTTTTTTTTTAACAAATAGTAAAATTCAAAAAATTTTAACTATAAATTTAATAGTATTTATTGGATTAATTAAAAGTTTTTCTTTGTTTTTAAATATGAATAACACTTTATCAAAAGTTATTTATGAAAAACATTTTTTGTATGGAGTAAGAAATTTAGATAATTTTTATATAAAAGATAAAGGTGATTTAACAAGTTTTATTAATGTTCAAACAGTCCCACAAAATGAGAAAATTAAGATCAAAACTGATAGATTTGGATTCAGAAACGAACAATATAATGAAAGTTTTGATTATATTTTAGTTGGAGACAGTTTTTTACATCAAGTCAGATTAAATCAAAATGAACTTATAAATTATCAATTAAAAAAAAATAATATTAATTCGTATAATGCAAGTCTTTCTGTTTATGATATTTCCCATTATTTTGAAATAATCAAATTTTTTAAAGAAAAAAAAAAATTCACTAATAAATTTATTATGTTTATTTATCCTCCTAATGATTTTATTTCATATAGCAAACCTAAAAAAAATTATCATAAATTAATGAATAGTAATTCATTTTATTATTTTTTAGAGGCAAGAAAATTTTTAAATATGCACTCAATTATTAAATATCTACGTTTAAGTTTAAAAGAAAAACCAAAAAATTTATCATCTAAAGTTAAATCATATTTGGTGAAAAAAAATGAGATGTTTTTTTATAATGATTATTTAAATTCTGACGAAAAAAAAATATTTTTCAACAGAGAGTTTAGTAACTATTATAAAAAATATCTTCCAGACCTTGTGGTGATTATTCCTTCAAAGTTTGATGTTTATTGTCATTTTATTTTGGACGCTGAATGCAAAATAAATGATTACTATAAAAAGATAATCTCGAATGATTTATTCAAAAATTTACAAATTATTGACGCAACTCCTTTTTTAATTGAAAAAGCATCAGAGGAGTTACAAAAAAATAATTTTTTGTATTCTCTTGATGATACACACTTAAATTCTTTAGGATCAGCTTATCTTTCTAAACTTTTAGTTGAAAAATTAAAAGTAGAAAAAATTTTAAATTAAATATAATTATCAAATATGTCTTTTCTAAAAACAAATAGAGCTTTTGGTTTATTGTTCGTATTAATTTTTTTAATGATTTTCTTTTTTTTGAATAATATCTCTCTTAAATTTTTATTTTTAAGTATTAGTCTTTTCACTTTAATTATATCAATCTTTTTTGTTAACTTGCTATCTAAACCAAAAAAATATTGGATTAAGTTCGGATATTTTCTGGGTAAAATTATTTCACCTATAATAATTAGTTTGATTTATTTTGTAGTTGTATTTCCTACAAATATTGTTTTAAAAATATTTAGAAAAGATATTTTAGACGTTAAAATCGATTATCAGAAAAATAGCTATTGGGTAAAAAAATCAAATGAAATAGATATGGAGCAACAATTTTGATTGAAATTATTTTAGAATTCTTGAGTTTTCTTAAAAAAAGAAAAAAATACTGGTTATTTCCTCTTACTTTTATTTTGTTACTTTTTGCAATTCTTATTTTTGTAACCCAGGGAACTGTAGTGGCTCCATTTATATACACAATATTTTAATATTTTTTTGTGAGTTTAATTTTAGGAATTTCTTGCTTTTATCACGACAGTGCGACAACATTAATTAAAAATGGTGAAATAATTTATGCTGCACAGGAAGAGAGATTTAGTAGAAAGAAACATGATTTCAGTTTTCCAGACAAAAGTATTAACTATATTCTCAACAATTATAATTTAAATCTTTCAGATATCGATCACATCGTCTTTTATGAAAAACCTTTTTTAAAATTCGAAAGAATCCTCGAAACTCATATTGCTTATTCTCCATTTGGATTTAAATCTTTTTTGCATTCAATACCCATGTGGATTAAAGATAAATTATTTCAAAAAAATATTCTTTTTAATGAATTAAAAAAAATTGATAAAAATTTTAATGCTAAAAATAAAATAAAATTTAGTGACCATCATCTAAGTCATGCGGCAAGTTCTTTTTATCCCTCACCATTTAAGGAGTCAGCCTTTTTAACTCTTGATGGAGTAGGTGAGTGGACAACCACTTCATTTGGTTATGCAAATGAAACAGGTTTAAAATTTGATTCTCAAATACAATTTCCGCATTCTTTAGGCTTATTGTATTCATCATTCACATACTATTTAGGATTTAAAGTTAATAGCGGTGAATATAAAATGATGGGTTTGGCTCCTTATGGACAGCCTAAGTATGCCGATTTAATTTTGAAAGAATTAATTGATTTAAAAGAAGATGGTTCTTTTAAACTAAACATGAAGTATTTTTCATACACTACTCATTTAAAGATGATTAATAAAAAATTTGTGAGTTTATTTGGTAAAAGAAGAAGAGAACCTGAAATTGATAAAATTGAGAATTTCCATATGGATGTTGCAAGTTCAATTCAAAAAGTTATTGAAATAGTTGTTATTAAAATTTGCGAACATATAAAAAAAATTACAAAAAGTAGTAATTTATGTCTTTCGGGAGGTGTAGCTCTTAATTGTGTAGCTAATGGTAAATTATTAGAAAAGAAAATTTTTGAAAATATATGGATACAGCCAGCAGCCGGTGATGCAGGAGGAGCTCTTGGTGCAGCATTAGCTTACTACCATCTTACTCTGGGAAATAAAAAAACTAATATCATAGATAATATGAAAGGTTCATATTTAGGACCTGAATTTGATGATTCATCTGTTGAAAAAAGTTTAAAAAATCTAAAAGCAAATTTTGTAAAGTTAAATAGAGAAGAGATGTTAGATGTTGTATCTGAAGAAATAAAAAATGAGAAAGCTGCAGGATGGTTTCAGGGTAAGATGGAATTTGGTCCTAGAGCTTTGGGTTCTAGATCAATATTAGCTGATCCAAGATCAGATAAAACTCAAAAAAATTTAAATTTAAAAATAAAATTTAGAGAAAGTTTTAGACCATTTGCTCCATCAATACTTAAAGAGCACTGCGATAAATATTTTAAATTAAATACAGTAAGTCCTTACATGCTCATTGTTAGTGAAGTTAAGGATGAGATAAGATCTAAGTTAACTGATCAAGAAAATCTTTTGTTTGGTATAGAAAAATTAAATATTAAAAGATCAACAATTCCTGCAGTAACACATGTTGATTATTCAGCTAGAGTACAGACTGTTGAAAAAAATACTAATTTAATTTTTTATGATTTAATAAGTAAATTTTATGAAAAAACGGGTTGTCCATTGCTCGTTAATACATCATTTAATATTAGGGGAGAACCAATTGTATGCACAGTAGAAGATGCCTATAATTGTTTTATGGGAACAAACTTAGATCTTCTAGTAATTAATAACTTTATACTTAGAAAAGAAGATCAGACAAATTCGATTAAAAAAGATTATCAAGGTAAATACGAGCTTGATTAGATTTAAATCATAAAAAGAATTGTTTTAACAAATGGATTAATTATCCCTGGTTTTTGATTTAGTTTTTTAATTTGACTTAATGTAAGCCAAATAAAATTTTCATTTTTAATCTTTTTTGCATCTTTGTTTGATATTTTAATTAATAAATTTTTATTTGGCTTTTGCCAAAATCTTGCTCCTTCCTCATAATGAATAGTAGCTCCTATAATATTTGTTTTTGTTTTTTTAAGTACTATTTCTGACAAAGGTGTTTTTTTACCACCATGAGCTCTATTAATATTTGATTGAGTTGCTGAAAAAGATGGACATAGTTTTAAATCTTTGTCACCAGGCTCTCGTCTTGCAAATAGAAGGAATTGAATTATACCGTCACTTCTTTCTCTTGCGATTATAGCCAAAATACCCCCATGTTTTTGGTTTAAAATTGGCTGATCCCAAGTTTTAACTTCTCTTTCAACAGCACTATTAATTTTCACTCCTTCAACTGAAAAAAATTGAGAAGATTTATGAAAAATATTACCATTCTTTTTTACAGACCAATCTTTTAATTTAGTAATAGGAATTTTTTTAACTTTCATTTTATTTTTAAGATTTCTTTTTTTTAACCACGTAAGAATATGAGATATTTTTTTATCTTCTTTTAAAGAACTTAAAGTTATTTTTTTTCTAAATTTATCAAGTTTATTCATTTATATTATTTCTTATTTGTTCCTTAATTACATATTGAGGTTTTTGATTTAAATTAATAAAAATTCTACCAATATATTCTCCTATAATACCTAATGCTAATAACTGAACACCAGAAAAAAAAAATATAAATGTTGCTATTGATGTCCAACCCTGAGGTATTTCTGGATTATTTATTTTAAAGATAATTAATAAAATTGCAAAAAATAGACTTATAATTGTAATGATAAAACCTGTAACTGAAGCCACTCTTAATGGAAAAATAGATGAATTTGTAAATACTTTTAACCAAAGTGAAAAGAGTTTTTTAAAACTGTAACCACTGTTTCCTTTAAGACGTTTGTTATGTTTAATGTCTATTGATCCAATATTACTAGTTACATTTAAAATTATTCCATCTAAATAAACATATGGACCATCAAACTTTTTCAATTCATTTATCACATTGTTTCCAAATCCCTTATAAGAAGATAAATAAATATTTTTTGGTTTATCCAATACAATATTAGCAACTCTGTCATTGATAGCACTTCCCAGTTTTTTTAAAAAAGAATATTTGTTATTTTGATATTTTGTATAACAAACATCAAACCCCTCATTTAATTTATTTATAATATCGATTATGTACGATGGTGAATGCTGCAAGTCATCATCCATAGTAATTAAAAAATCTCCTTTAGAGTTTTTTATACCTGCCATCAACGCATTATGTTGACCAAAATTTTTGGAAAGATTAATTCCTATTATATTTTTTTGATTACTTGATATTTCTTTAATTTTATTCCAACTGTTATCTATACTATTGTCATTAACAAGAATAATTTCAAAATCATTGAATAAATTTTTTTTTTCTCTAATTTCTAAGCTTATTTGATTTATTAAATCATCCAGTATATCTTCACTATTATATACTGGTATAACAATTGATATAATCATTTTAATTTTATTTTTTCTCTAATTTTAGAGTCTATAAGTAAATCTTTATAGTACATATCATATTTTTTTAATTTTATAGCTTTGAAACACTCTTTAAAAAAGTTTTTAATAGTATCGTCTTTTGAAAATTTAACAGTTTTTACTTTATTTTTTTCTTTAAATGATACTGGTATAGAAGTGTTATTTGGTAAAGCAAAAGCTTGATGATTTATTGATGCAATTTTTTTGTTAGAAAAAAACCTTATTTCACTAATATATTCTTTTTCAGAACCAAAATTACCAAAATAAGATATTTTTTTATTATTACAAAAAACATAAAAACTTTTTATATAAGCTGAACCTTTGTAAGTAATTTTACTAACATTCATTTGATAATTTTTTTTAAAGAAAATTCTAATTATTGCTGCAGCATAAGGAGACATGTCCATTAAAGTGTCATCATCTCTATTTCTTATATTCTGAATTTTTTTTATTATAGGAATATTAAAATTGGATTGTATATGAGTAATTTTATTAATACCTCCCATTGATTTAATAATTTTTTTGAACACAGAATGATAATTAAATAAGGTGGCTTCAGCTAATAAAAGTTTATTTTTTTTTGCAATGCTAATTAATTTTTTAGACATTAAAAGATTTTTTGTAATAGGTTTATCAACTATAACATTGCACTTATTTTCTAGAGCAAATTTTGCATATTTGTAATGAAGCTTATTAATTAAACTAATATAAACAATTTTGGGACCAGAAATAATTGCTTTTTTATAATTGTTTAAAAAAACTAAATTTTTTTTATTTATTTTTGATGACTTTGAACACAAAATAATTTCTATATTTTTAATTTTTTTAAGCGAATTCAAAACTCGTCTTTGAACAAATGACGAGTTACCTAAAATTAGAATTTTTTTTTTGATAATCATTTAAATAATATAATGTTATAATATTCAAATTAAATGAAAAATAAAAAAACAATTTTTTCTGATATCAATGATCAAATAAAATATATCCTCTTATCTTTTTTATTTGCATTGTCTTTTGGGCAAGTAGCATTTTTTGAGGAAAACCATGTTCATTTATTACGCTCTTTAGCAAATAACAACTATTTCAAGTTGAATGATGATTGGCTTTCAAACGAGATTGATCACGTTCCTTTTTTTACATTCATTTCATCTCAAATAATAAAATATTTTTCATTAATTGGATTAAATATTTTGCATATAATTTTATCTTTAATTTGCGCTACATCTATTTGTTACATATGCAAATTTAATTATTCAAATTATGATTTTAAAAAAATAATTATATTTTGGTTTTTACTTTTAATTTTAATATTTAATGAAAAAAGTTTTGCTTATGGTGTTGCAGGACAGTATGTTCTAAATTCAGTTTATCAACCATCGACATATGGTGTTCTTATAATATCAAGTTTAGCTCTTTTTGTTTATCGTAAAGAAAATTTATCTGTAATTATTTTAATTTTAGCAGCAAGCATACATCCTACTTATATAATACAGGCTTTTTTTCTAATATGTGGATATTTATTTTATTTATTAATCTATAGAGAATATAAAATTTTTTTAAAAATTTCTTTCATTTCCTTAACTCTTATCTCACCTATACTTTTTTATTTGTTTTCAAATATATATATAAGTGATTTTCAACTTAATGCAGAGGGCCAATCAATAATGGCTGAAATAAGAATTCCTCATCATGCCCAAGTTCATTCATGGTTTTCATATAAGGATTTACAAATTTTAATAGTAATTTTTTTTGCTTTATTTCTTACTTATAATAGCAAGAGATTATTTATTCCTTTGTCTTTTGTAGTTCTATCAACAATAATTTTGACTATAATTCAGTACTATACCTTAAGTAATTTTTTGGGTCTTTTATTTCCCTGGAGGTCCAGCGTTTATATTGTTCCAATCTGTTCAATGATTATATTAAGTAAAATATTATTTTTTTTAGATAAAAAATATTATAAATCGGTCTCAAAATTTTATTTATATTCAAATTACTTTGCTTTTTTATTAATATTTTTTTTCTTTATTAACGGTATTTTTGATAGTTATAAATCATATAAAAATCATAAAAAAAAATATCCAATTTCCAATCTAATCAATTTACATAAAAAAGATATTACAAGAATACTAATACCAACGAATTTAGAGCATATTAGATTAAATACTGGACTGCCTTTGTTTGTTGATTGGAAAACAACACCATATAAGAATGATGCACTCATAAAATGGTATGAAAGAATAAAGTTAACAGATTCTTTTTATAACTCAACAGAGTTGGAAAATCAAAAACTACTTTTTACCATAATTAATAACGAAGAAAAAATTACACATGTATTAATTAAAGATGATCAGAAGAATATTCTTTTTAAAGATTGCAAGCATCTCTTCAATGACTATGGATTTTTGTTCTATGATATTAATAAGTGCAAAATTTAAAAAGTCTAATAAACGGTGAATAAATATAAAAATATAGCCAGATATTATTTTTTCAAAACTTTAATAAAGTGTAATTTTGGATTTGAAAAAAATAAAAATATCCTTGAGTAGTATCGATAATTTTCAATTACTCTAAAAGTTTTGAGATTTGATTTTTTAACAACTTTTTTAAAAGAATCCTTAGTAAAATATTTTTTTGGTATACTTACTCCGTTATAATAGTTACCTATAAAATCCATAAATCTTAGTATAGTTCTAGAGAATAAAGAATATTCATAATGATCTTTAATTAAAACATAGGTACATTTATTTCTCAAAAAAACTAAAATATTTTTTATAATATTTAAATTTTCTATGCCAGCATGATGTAGAACATCGGCACAGATTGCTACATCATATTTTTTTTTCATTGATCTTAATTTATCTATTTTAAAAAATTTAATATCTTTATTCTTTTTATTCAATATTTTGACTTCCTTACTTTTATAATAATCACAACAATTTATATTTATTTTCTTATACTTATTTGTAATATCTTTATAAATTAAATTAATCACTAATGGCTCAAAACCAGAACCATAATCCAGTATACTAATCTCTGACTGATTTTTTGTTAGTGTTAAAATTTGTTTTGAGATAATTTTTGCTAGATTTCTCTCTCTCTGATTGGATAATATTGACAATCTTAGTTGTTTTAAAAAAAATTTAATCATTAACAATTTTAAAATATTTAGAATTAGTTAATTAACCTGAATAATTATATATTGCAAACTACAACTTACTATAAAATATGTATGTGTAATAAAAAAATTTACTTATTATGCTTGTTCAATTATAAATATTAATTTAAGTATCCATGAAATTCATTAATGCCCTCGTGGTGAAATTGGTAGACACAAAGGACTTAAAATCCTTGCCGCTTGCGGAGTGCCAGTTCGAGTCTGGCCGAGGGCACCACTAAATGAGTAAACTTCAAATTATTTCTGATAAAAATAAGAAATCATTAAGGATTAAACATTTATTATTAAATAAAATAAAAATCAATCAGTTTAAAAAAGAAAATCTCATCATAATTATTGGTGGCGATGGGTTTATGCTTCAAACATTAAAAAAGAATAAAAATTCTAAAAAAAATTTTTACGGGATCAATTCTGGAAATTATGGTTTCCTTATGAATAAATTTTCCTCAAAAGATATTCTAAAAAACTTATCAAATGCAAATTTGGTTACAATTTCTCCACTAGAAATGATTGTTAAAAATAAAAATAAACAAACCAAGAGATATATTGCAATAAACGAAGTGTCTGTGCTTAGACAAAGTAGGCAGGCAGCATCATTATCTATTAAGCAAGGTTCTAAACAAATAATTAAAAAACTAGTTTCTGATGGAGTATTGGTATCAACACCAGCTGGTAGCACAGCTTATAATCTTTCTGTTCATGGACCTATTTTAAGTCTTCATTCAAAAAAATTATCAATATCTCCAATAAGTGCGTTTAGACCAAGAAGATGGAAGGGTAAGATTGTTAATGATAAAACTAAAATTGTTATAACAAATTTAAATCCATCAAAAAGACCAATAAGCGCTGTTGCAGATAATTTAGAGGTGAGAAACGCTAAATCAATTACTGTAAAAATTAATAACAGAATTAGGTTTAATCTTCTGTATGATAAAAATAGAAGTTTACAAAAAAAAATTAAAATTGAGCAAATTAGAAAAGAAATAAATTAATGAAATAAAAAATTTTGGGATTGGAAATTAATACATAAAGCTTCTATTATATTTTGATCTAAAAGAAAACTACATCAAAAATATTCAGATATAAGAAATATAAAAGACTCATCCTCTATTATTAAAAGTTGATTAATTCAAGTTTTTTATTTAAATTAGTTTCAATATAGTCATATCTGTGTATTATTTTGGTAGAAATATGCAAATTTTTTTTTTATCAATTTAACTAAATAATTTAATTTAAAATTTATGGATACCAACTTATTAGATTTTTATTTGAACGAAAAAGTTCAAATTGGACTAATTCCTTTTTTAGAGTCAATTATTTTAGCTACTGTATTATGTTTTTTAATTCAAATAGTTTACATAAAATTTTCAAATTCTTTATCTAACAAGTATGATTTTTCCAAAAATTTTATTGTTCTAGGTTTAGCAACTACATTGATTATCACTATTGTAAAATCATCTCTAGCATTGTCTTTAGGTTTAGTAGGCGCTTTATCTATTGTAAGATTTAGAGCAGCTATAAAAGAACCAGAGGAACTTGTATATTTATTTTTAGTAATTTCTACTGGCTTAGGATGTGGGGCAGGACAAGCTAAAATTACTGTAATTGGTATTATTTTTTCTTTATTAATTCTAATTGTGTTCAGTATTTATTGGAGAAAAAGAAAAAATTTTAATCAAGATATTGTTAATGCAAGCCTAATATTTAATACAAGAATTTCAGACTCTGATATAGACAATTTAACTAAAGCTATCTCTAAACATTGTGAAGAAGTAAAATTTATATCATTATCATCTACAAATCAGGAGAGCACCGTTTGTTTTGATCTAGCCCCTAAAAATTTTGCCTCAATATCAAAAATGAACACAGATTTAAAAAAAATAAATAGAGACATAAAAATAATTTTTGTAAGAGATAATGTCTTAACGCTTTAAATAAAAGTGTATGCTTATCAAAAAAAAAGAAAATAAAAATATTATCAGTAAAATAAATCTCTTTTATAAATTATATTTTTTTTTATCATTAATTATATTAGTGAGTTTTCTTTTTATTTTTTTGAATACAGGTATTTGGAAAAACAACAAAGATAATTTACTTAATAGAATACATATAAATGGTTTAAATAACTACTTAAAGATATTTTCTATTGGATACCAGGCAATTAAATATTCTACAAAAAATTTACAAGATGTTAACCTGAATATTAATTATGAGAAATTTTTAGCTTTGGAGAAAGAAAGAAAAAAAATTATTGCTGACTCTGAACAAATGGTGAGAAGTCAAGATCATGATTTTATGATAATTAGAGGCAATATTGAAAATGATATTGGCGAAAAGGTAAAAGTAGATTTAAGGCTAAAAGGGGGGAGAATTACTCACTTTGAAAAAAATAAAACATCTTACACATTAGAAGTAAAAAAAAATAAAGTTTTTTTTAATTTGAGAAAATTTTCATTAATCAAACCCAGAGCTAGAAACTATATTCATGAATGGATATTTCATGAGCTCATTGGTGAGGAAAATTTAATAAAATTAAAATATGATTTTATAAATCTTAAAATAAACGGGGAGGATAATGGTTTATATGTTATTGAGGAACGTTTTGATAAAATATTGATTGAGAGAAATAGTAGAAGAAATGGACCAATTTTTTCAATGATGGAGGAATTTTCAACAGATATTAATTCTGCTGAATTTGAAATTTATAATAAAAACTTTTGGGAAAAGTCAGAAAATAGAGAAATAGTATTGACCGCACAAACAAAACTCCAAAACTTTTTTAAAGGTAGCTCTAAAGCAAAAGATATTTTTGATTTAGATAAGTGGTTTTGGTATTTTGCTGTTACTGATTTAACTTTTACACATCATGGTTTAAGTCCAAGAAATGTTAAATTTTTCTATAATCCTCTAAGCGGATTATTTGAACCAATAGGTTATGACGGACATAGAATGCTCCCTAATTATAGTAATAATTTAATAAATTTTAATCACCAAACTACTTTTGAAAGAGTTTCTTCATGTAAAACTGAATGTTCAGTTAATGACGAGACTGCACACTTTCTTTACAAATTTTTCTTTAATCAAAAAGGTGAGATTATCAAAGAAAATTATCTCCTTTACAAAAAAAAATTAGCAAAAATATCTAGTGAAAATTTTTTAAAAAATTTTTTTAATGATAAAAAAAATAAGATTGATTTATATAATGCAAAAATTTACAGCGATTACTTTTTAATTGATAATACACCATATGTTAAATATGGGCCTGGTATATATTACTTTTCTTATGACGATATATACATTAGAGCACAAAAATTAAGATCAAAAATAAAGTATAAAAATAGTAAAATTAAAATTACTGAAGACGAGGATAAAATTACTTTTTTAAACAATAATGAGTTAAATAATTATTCAACAAAAGTTATAGAAATATTTTGTCATGGATTTAACAAATCAAATACAAATGAAAATCAAATTAAATTATCGTTAGATCTAAATTATAACTTAAAAAATCCATTAATATTAAATAAAGAAAAATTTATCAAAAAAGATATTAGTAATTGTAATAGAGCCAAGTTAAAAGATAAATATCTAAATGAAACATTCTTTGTTGAAATAAATTCTTTTGGTAATCAGAATGATCTTTTAGAAAAAGATTTGACTGATTTTAAGAATTTTTTTTATATTGAAGACAAAACTCTCAAATTAATTAAATCAGAAACTTATATTTCCAAAGATCTATATATTCCAGAAGGATTCAAAGTAGAAATTAAACCGTTAGAAAAAATTTTTTTAGTAGAAAATTCTATTATATTTTCAGAGTCACCATGGCAAATTGGATCAGAAAATTCTGACAGAATTTATATAGGAGGTTTAAAAAATAATTTTGGAGGTGGAATAATAATTAAGACAAAAGAACAAAAATCATCAATAATCAACACTGATTTTAAATATTTATATGGAACCAAAAACAGATTTTTGAATTTAAATGAAAGCTATTTCTCGATTAAATCTAGTTATATAGGAAATAATCAATTTTTAATAGAAAAGAGTAAAAGAATAAATAAAAATGAAACAACTAATTACACTCAAGGTTTAAATTATATGGGTGCTATAAATTTTTATAAGTCAAAAATTAAAATCGTAAATTCAAGTTTTTCAAAAATACAAGCCGAGGATGCAATTAATATAATTTCCAGTGATTTTGAAATATATGATACTTCTTTTAACACTTTAGCTTCTGATGCTATTGATATTGATTTTGGAAATGGAAAATTTAGTAATCTAATTTTCGATAATGTTGGTAATGATGCGCTGGATTTTTCTGGTTCAAATGTAGATATTAAAAAAATATCATTTAGGAATATTGGAGATAAATCAATAAGTGTTGGTGAGAACACTAAGGCGTTAATTGATGGTATAACAGGTGATAATATTTTTTGTGGAATAGCTGTAAAGGATGGTTCTTTAGCAACTGTTTACAACGTAATTTTAAATAATACCAAAATTCCTTTTGCTTCTTATAATAAAAAAAATTTTTATGATCCACCAACACTTAATATAAAAGATAATCCTTCAGTCAGCAATTTTGAAGAAATGTATTTAAAAGATTCAAATTCAAAAATTATAGTTAAAAAGAAAAATATCACTAAAATAAATAACAATGTATTTAAAATCATTTATAATAAAGAGCTAGAATTACTTTAAAATGAAAACTTCAAGATTTGAGAGAAAGTGGTTTTATGAAGATGTAGATACTAGCTCATTAATTCAAGGGATTTATAAAAGCAAATTTAACTTTCATGAAACTTTTCCTTTGAGAAAAGTAAATTCAATATATTTTGATGATAGCGAATTAACAAGTATTTATCAAAACCTAGATGGTGTTTCAGAAAAAAAAAAACTAAGAGTACGATGGTATGGTGAAAAAAATACAATTATCAATCCTGTAATCGAAATTAAGTCAAAAAAAGGCTTCATTGTAAATAAAAAAACTATTTTGATGGGTATTAAAAAACCTCTTCCATTTGACATTGTGTCTATAAATTTGATTAAAAAATTAATTTCAGATAAAATTGATTTAGCCAAATCTTTAATTCCAACTACTTCTACTCATTACGAGAGATATTATTTTGTCTCAGCAAATTTAAATGTTAGAGCAACATTGGATAAAAATTTATCTAGCTCAATGTTATATAAATATTGTAATTATAAAATCTTAAAAAAATTTAAATATAAAGTTTTAGAAATTAAATACAGTCTAGAATATGATAACTATGTAAGAAAAAATCTTAAAAATATAGACTCAAGATTATCCAAAAGTTCAAAATATATTGCTTTTTCAACTAATCCTACAAAGATATATTCTTAAAAATATTAATGTATAATTTATCAAGGAAGTGGTGCCCCCGCACGGATTCGAACCGCGGACCTATTGATTACAAATCAATTGCTCTACCAACTGAGCTACAAGGGCTTGAGTGATAATTATTAACTATTTTGAATTTAATCAACTATTTTTTTCAGATAACTTAAATGATGAAAAACAATAGCAGCACTGTT
>Ga0181600_10002385_pt1 | contig 14491 bp, 15 predicted proteins | sample 041ome_2_FD_132982 | JGI IMG/M metagenome (GOLD analysis project Ga0181600, IMG submission 132982) | Coastal salt marsh microbial communities from the Groves Creek Marsh, Skidaway Island, Georgia - 041406US metaG (megahit assembly) | ecosystem: Environmental > Aquatic > Marine > Intertidal zone... | reverse complement strand
GTGTAGGTGATATCGAAGTCCAAAACTCTTCCGCAATGTTAGGCTGTACGAACGCAAACTCGTCACAGTATAGTAGCGAGATACTCATACCACGTCCTGTGTTGCCTGTTGTTGTTTGTGCTACAATACGTGAACCATTTTCAAACTCAATTGATTGTTTGTTGTAGCTTGTAACACCTGCTCTAATATGATCCGGACAGCTTTCATATACATAACGAATACGTGACATGATCTCCTGCGCACCTGTATATTTGTGTGCAGCAACAAGAATAGTTTGGTCTGGGTTAAACATTGCATACCAAGCAAGGTAGATACTAGCACACGTAGTCTTGCCTGTTTGACGTGGCATCATATTAATGTTAAAGCGATAATTGTGATAAGTATCCATTAAACCTAATTGATACTCATAAGGATCAAACAACAACTTGCCTTTTACAGGGTGCTGTATAAATGCAAAGTGTTTAGCAAAATGTAAATAGCCTTCATCAGGATCCATACACAACATTAGATCCTGCATTTGTGCTTCTGTATATGTTTCTTGTCTATTCGCCTTCTTAATTAAGACGCCGTCTAATGATGCTGCCATACTATTATTTACTCAAAAAAATAGGCACCGAAGTGCCTATTGAGTATTAATATAAATTATTTACAGCCGCAACTTGAACAAGCCATTAATTTTTGCTTCTTGTCGCCGCATTCTGGACATGCTTCCATATCTGCACCATCTTCGTGATCATGCTCATCTTCTGCATCGCCTTCTTTAAAACCTTCATAGTCATCTTGTAATGCTCTAAGAATTTGCTGTTCTAATGTTTCTTCTTCGTCCTCTAATGCCATAGGGTTATCACCATCTTGTGTAGCCTTATATGCTTTTTTAGACTTGTGCAAATCATCACCTGAGTCAATTACATCATCTAATGCACCGTATTGCTCGTCTGGTTCGTTGTCGTAGCCTTCGCCCATTTTTGCTAATGCATCATTGATGTCGTCAACATATTGTTGCGCCATCATCATCTGTGTTTCATCGTGAAAATTGTCAGCCCCCGCCAACTTCTTAAGGTCTGCTTCAGCTCGAACTTTTAGTTTTAGTAAATCTTCGCGACTCTGACCGTCAAATTGACCTTCTTCAACTGCTTCGTCATCATTTTCAATTGAGTCGTTACAGCTACTCATGCCCATGTGCATTTTACCACATTTTGGACAAGGTTCATCTTGCATGCCTGGCTTTAGGTCGTCCATATCTTTTGGTTCGCCTACAATAGCATTTAGTCTTTCCATATCTTGACGCATTGGCATCATGTCTGGTACAACTTCTTTGGCGCCGCCTAACCCTGCGTTTTTCATCATAGCAAGTAAGTCTTCTACATGCTCTTTGCCGCTTGCGTTCATACTAACATTTACTGTTACTGGATTACCTTTGTCTACTTCTGGAGCAGGTAGTGATGCTGGCGGAGCCATCGGTGGCATACCGCCTTCGTCCATTCCACATTCTTCAATGCGATCCATTGATTCTAGTAGTTTTTTCATATTCATTTTAGTTTGCCTCCGGTGCTGCTGCACTAGGATCGTGCTCGCGTTCTTTACGAGCCACTTCTAGCTCTTTTAGAAGATCCATTACACGGTTTTCGCCTACATCTTTTTGTGCGCTTTCGCCGCCCATATCTTCTTTTGTTAATTTTGTTTCATATGTAGTATCTTCTGGCATTGCTTGATACTTTTCTTGCATTTCTTCTGGATTACGTACAATGATATGTGCTTGATCAATATTGCAGCACTGTCCTATGTACTCTTGTAGTACTTGCTGAGTTGAAGGATAGTTAAGTTCAACTTCGTAATATGTAACTTCCATGTTTTCTAATTGCGGAAAATCTAATGGACGTTCTTGAATTGGTGTTTTTTTACCTTTTGACATAGAAGCAACACTATACTTTTCCAAGCAGCTTTTAATACTATCTTCACAGCCTTCTGGTGCTTCGCCAGCTATACCAATTTTAAAATTATAAGTCTTTTTAGACTCATTTAATATTTCTTGAAATCGTGTTTCCATTGTACATATCCTATTATATGTTATTTATCCTTATTAAGCCCTTTGAGCTTCTCTAGTAGACTGTTTCTGTCAGTGACAACATACCCTTCGCCGTTAAGCATACCTTCGTCACCAACTCCGTTATCTTTGTCCATTTTTTCTTTTTTAAGTTGTAAATCAATCATCTTCAACTTTTTATCTAGTTTAGCAACTTTGGCATCTAAACTAGTTTTAAGCATATTGCCTGCAACTTCAAACACACGGCCGCTGTAACGTGCTTCTACATTCATGCCTAAATCCATTAAATCGTCATATGCTGTTAGGGCACGTTGCGAAATATCTTCAAGCTCTGCGTCTGCTTTGTCGCCTAGCCCTTTTACTTGTGGTAGTGCCTTTGCAATTTTATCAAAGTCTTCTATATCACGAAAACTTTCTTCGTGAGTTAGCTCGTGCTTTGCTTGTGCTTTTTCTTGTTTTTCTGCTTGTTTGATAATTTCTTTAGAATCATCCATGTTAAGCAAATCTTCTAGTTTTTTCGTCATGACCTTATACCATTATATGCTACTATTATTTATCGTCTTTTGCCATTATGGAATATATCTTGTTCAGTTATTATTCTAAAGAATATTCCTTTTTGTTTGCAATACGCTCTTGCAGCTTCCCACTTTGCTTGGTTAATGACCCAATGAGCTTGATTGTGTCTACTACGACCGAGTTTTTCTTTTATTGTTTGATTTTCAGGTTTTACTTCTATAAGCTCAACACGTTGTTTACCTTTTTTATCTGCATATGCAATAAAAAAATCTGGTACATATATTGTCTGCTTGCCTGTTAGCGGATTTTTATAAGGTATTTTAATTGCTTCTGATGCCCACTTTGTAACACTAGGATGTTCGTCACAAAATTTCATAAAGGTAAATTCCCAACTACTTCTATACGTTGGTGTTTTTGTACCTATATACTTCTCTGGATTTTTGAGAGTAAATTTTCCCTGTGCAAATCTTCCCATAACATACTAGTAGATAATGTTTCTCTTCTCAAGACGCTCGTACTTAGATTCAACTTTAAATCCAAGTGTACTCGTCTTTTCTCTGTCATAATTTAAAACATTTGCAACTATGTCGCTAAGTTGTGTTTTATTTAGACCTTGTAAACTATCTATAAGTTCAAATACTTTTATATTATCAATTTTTGCTTGCTGAAGTAATACTGTAGCCACAGCAATTGCACCTGATTTTTCAAAGTCTCTATTTTCAAAAAAACCAATTACTGCGTCTACATCACTTGCAGGATATGATATCTTTTCTGTTAGATATTGATTAAAAAACTCTTTAACTGCGCCGGCACTATCAGTTGACTGTGTTTTTGGTAAGTTTGACATTATGTATTTCCTAACGGGTTTTTCTGACTAGGTATAGTTCTTAAATTGCCTTGTCCATTTTCGTTAAAGTTATTTACAACTTGATTAGCAATACCAATAATTTTTTGGTTGCCGTTTTCTATAGCTGCATCGACGTTTTGTAATAAAGTTGCTTGCTCTGTAGTATTTAAATCGTCAAAAGCGGTAAGGCTGCTACCTGCTTGTCCTGTAGTAGTAGTTAACACTCCAATAGCAAGTGCTTTTTTAGCAACAGTTTCTTTAAGTTCAATATTGCTATCTAATGATGCTTGTAGTGCTACTGGTGGATAAAACTTATCTTCTTTTTGTAATGTTATAGAAGATGCTTGAGTATTTTGTGTTCCATTGCCGCCCGCCTTAGGAAAACTAGTATTTGCTAATCCACTTACATTTGTTCCTGTTGCTGTTCTAATAGTTTTACCTGCAACTTGAAATGCTTCGTTTCTTACACCTTCTTTAGTAAGTTTTTTAGCATTATTAACTGTACGTGCTGCTGTTAATAATGTACCTAAATCTGCTTTACCGCCAGCTATGTCACCTAATATACTTGCTCCGCCTGCAAGTACACCCGAACTACCAAACAGACTTGAACTACTTCCTGCACTAATTGGACTAGGTGTACTATCATAATGAGTAGATGCAAATCCTTTAGGTGTAGTGCCTTCCTGTATTGCACCATCTGCATAGAATACACTTTCATATGCAACTGTCATTGTGCTTTGTACCGGATCTGAACTTGCACTATTGTCTAAGGTATCGTGTTGCCAAGTTTCAATAATAGGATTAACAAGTGTCATTGTTAGATATTGATGTCTTGCAAGTTGGCTTATTTGTATACTTGTAAAAAATGGTTCGTAACTATCATTATCAAAACCAAATCTATATCCGTTTTGTTCTCTTCCTTTGTAGGAATTAAATCTATCATATGCTCTGTCTGTTTGATTAGGAACTCCGGCGCCATCCCTACTACCGTATGTTCCGTCTGCATAATAATAGTTATAATAGGCTGTCCATAATTGAGTAACAATACTTGCACTATCGTCATGAAAAGTAACTGTTACAGGTGCATAGTCAATCCTAGTTTGTAAATTCTTTTTACGATTGTATTTGTTTTTGGTTTCTACACTAATATCAAACTTAGGCATTGTTACTGCTTTTACAAGCATGTTAACTTCATTAGTGTGTCTTTGTACCCATTGAGGTAATATCTTATTAACCACGTTATCATTTAAATTAAGTGTTACGTGGTATAAAAACTTTTGTTTAGGCGCAAGGCGAAACTCGTTGTCTGTAAACAATCGAGCTGCATGTGCATAATCAGCCATATTACCTTTTGGTGATAAAGCCCCATTTAATACGTTATCTAAGAATCCGTTGAATATACTTGCCATACTAATATTTATCCAATGAGATAAAGTGCGTATATAAAGAAAAAGAGAGCATAATGCTCTCTTTTCCACTCGACTGTTTGACTAGTTTAACTTTTAGCTTGCGCCAGTTGTTGATGCAATTGCTGCTACACTTCTGCCAATAGCAGTACCTACGCCACCGCCGCTTGCGCCTTGTGTTTGAATTGCATTGTCGTACTTGATAGTTAGTGAAACTGTTACTGGCTCGTTAGCAGAATATGCTAGTGAGTTGTAATTTGCACTTTCTAAGTAACAACCGTATAGTTCAAAAGTTTCTAATACTTCTGGTGCATAGTTACCGTTACCACCGTCTAGAATTTCAATTCTAGTTACGAACTTGTAATCAATTCCGCTTGCTGCACTTGACTGTTCCATAAAGTCGAACTGTCTTTGTAGTTGTTCACCAACTAGTTTTTGCACAGCGCCAGTAGCATCGTCTCTTAAAGTTAGCGTAATCGCTTCCCAGGTATGTTTACCTGCAAGATAAACTCTTGAGTTATATACGTCAACAGTCATTGTCTCGAAGCTTACGTTTGGTCTAGTAACATCAGCCACCTGTTTAGTAAGTTCTGTCACTTCGCCTGCACTTACACCAAAGTTTTCCAGTGACACTCTAAAGCGATACTGGAGTTTTGGCATAAGCAACCCTTGTGTAGAGTTGCTTGCATCCGAAGCTAATGGAACTGTGATTTTTGATAATGATGAAATAGCCATTTAATTTGCTCCTAATTTGTTATATATATTTATCAATTTACAGTCCTGCTATCTCACCAGTGTTTTTCAAGCGTAGTGGAACGTAAATAAATTCAACTGCTTTCACTGGTTCAATTGCTATATCTAAATACAGCTCGTTTCTATCGATACGTGCTGGTGTGTTATTGCTTTCGTCACATACAACTAAGAAGTCATATAGTGCTCTAGCGCCAACTAGCTCTAGACATAAGCTCTCTGCTGCCTGTTTGATTTGATCACGTGTGATCTTATCGTTTGGCTCAAAGATATAAGGTTTAGCAAGTTTGTTAAGTTGACTACGTAAGTAGATAACCAAACGTGCAACGTTAATTCTGTCTAGTGAACTTGCGCCTCTTGCACGAGTTTTCTGACCGTAGTTAACAAGTCCTGCTCCGTTAATAAATGTAATTGGGTTAACATTTTGTGCGTACAGTGTATCACGTTGTCCTTCGTTCAACGCTATACTTACAAATTCGCCCTCAGCATTAATGTATCCTGTTGCTGTTGCGTTAGTTACGCCACCGCGTCTTGTACCTGCTGGTGCAAACCATGGGTAGCTAACCTGATCACTTAGTGCTATAGTACGTAGCATCATGTGGCTTGGTGGAACAACAACATTATTTCCTGCGTTGTCACTTGTAAAGCCCCATGGGTAAAACATACCTAAGTATTCATCTCTGCTTACTAGTCCGTCGTCGTTATCTTCAACTGCTAGTGCAACGTTGTTACCCCAATCGTTTAATGCTGTAGCATTTGATGGTAGTCTAGCTGGGCTATCACCAACAATAAATGCACTTAGTCCACGATCGTAGTTTAGAGTTACCATTTCGCCAATTAGCTCTGGATAACCTGGAGTTGCCATTAAGTTGAATACTCTTGACTCATCATCTCTAATGTCGTCGTTTGAGTTAACCATTGCTTGTAGTTGTTGTACAACAACTTTACGCTGTGCATGACGTCCGAAGCTACCTGAACCGTCTTCTTGGTTAGCTGATTCAGTTACCCAACGATCTGTACCATATGAACTCATACTCACACCAAGCATTCTTGGATTATCAGCAGTTGTGTCAATATAGTTACGTACATATTTCTTAACATTAAAACCACTGCGTCTCATGTTCCATAACAACATACCTTATGGATATAGTGCTGGATCTGGAGCGTCTGGGTCTAAGAAATCGTTGCTTAGTAATTCAGCAATAGTTGCTTCTGTACCAGAACCGTCTGTACTCCAACGTGCATCACCAAATAAGATGCCGTCTTCTGTAGTTTGGTCTGACTTGTCAATTAAGTCCCACTGTGTAGTGCCGCCGTTATAGCGATAAATTGTTGGGTAATTTTCTAAGTCTGCTGTGCTAACCCAAATGTCTTGATCAACTGGGCTGCTTGGCTCGCTTGCAGCAGTAGTAATACTTGCTGAAGAATGTAGCGTATTGTATCCTACCCAAGTTGTACCATTGTGTACCATAATATCTACTTCGTCAACAACTGAGCTGTACCATAGTGTACCGTCTGCTGTAGTTGAAGTTGGAGCATCTGCTGATGCAGTAAATGTATCTAGTACTGACCAGTTACTTACGCCATCATTTGGTACAATACCAATAGCTGCTAGTGCGCCATCTGTGTCGGCTATTTCAATATCGCCGCCAAGTTTGTGTGAAATAGTAACTTTATTGTTTGCGTCTACTGAAGCAACAATATTTGCAAATCCTGCACTGTTAATTCCGTCTGCAATAGTGTCTGCATCTGAATCGTCACCTGCTGCTGCAATTCCAATAGTTCTTGTACTTACAGTAGCACTTCCTACAGTTGTTTCTGACAGATTAAAACTAACCGATCCTGCAGTGATTTGACTTGCTACTGTATTTGAAGTTACAGAACTTGCACCTGAAGCACTTCTTCTAAATACTTTAAATTCTGCAATCGGATCTGTTGATTCTGTCCAATTAGATTGAACATATAAGTCGCCGACTGCTAAGTTAATGCCGCCGCCTGTGGCATCTAATTTTGCTAATGCTGTTTCGTTATCAGCATAAATTGGTGCACTTACTAGATCCCATAGTTCGGTATCTGCGTTCCAAGTTTTAATTCTCCAACGTGCGCCGCCGTTTGGCTCAGTAGTTTTAACCCAAACAGAGCCTGTTGGACGAGTGTCGCTACCTGAAGTTTTAAACTGTGGTACACTAGTATGCGGTGCAATAGCTAGTTTTGGAACTGCATAGTCACCTAGTGCAATACCTAGTGTTGTGTGTAAATCGTTGTTACCTGCTTTTATTTCAATTGTAGCAACATTTGATGCAGAGCTATCATTAAATATAGCTAGTTGATCGTCAATGTTTGCTAAAGTTACACCTGCTGGAAGAACACTATTACCGTTTGAAACAATATCAGCTAATGTAGTTGCTGCTCCGCCAGTAGCAAGTGCTGTAATTGTATAGTCAGTTGTATCAACTTCGATAATAAATGAGTCTGTATCTAATAATCCACTTGTTACTGCTTCAGTACCTAATACGCTCGGTGTAGTACCTCCCCAATCACTTGAACCAACTTTAACCCAAGAGCCTAAGTAGTTTTTGTTATAAACAGAATATGAAGTAGTTTGTCCTGCAACGATAGCATAGTCGCCAATTGAACCTACTGATCCTTTTGGAGCTCCGTTTGAAAGTTGTGATGCATCAGTAATAATAATTGGTTCTTGTACTGAAAAACTTTGTCCGCCTGCTGTAGATGCTGCTTCGCCATTCCATTCAAAAATACCAAATGTTGTTGCTGCTGTATCTACCCAGTAAGCGCCATCGGATGGATCGCCTGCTGGTGCATCTGCTGTTGCTTGTAGTGCGCTTAAATCTACGTCTGCTCTAACAACCCATGCTCTGTTACTTACACCTAGTAGTGAGTAAGCAGCTTGTAAACCGTATTCGTTTAGTTCGCCTGCATGAATTGGATTGTTGTTGTTATCTGTGTAGAAAATCGGATCGCCGAATGTTTCAGTCAGATCGCGCTGTGAAGTGAGCAAGTAAGGTTTGCCTGCGTTTGCTGCGGTTGTCCCCGGAGCAATACCTGTGCCAGCGCCATTTGTTTTGTTTTCGGCGGTGGCTACGAAAATCATTGGAACTGTACCTGGTTCAGCTGGGGTGTAGAAACTTTCGTCTACTACGCTAACCTGTACGCCTGGTGATGTTAGTGCCATTATAAATCTCCTATAATAATGTTTGAGCGTTTGTTATAGTTATTTAGCAGAGTTTAAGTATTTCAATGCTGTAAACACCATAAAAAAGGGACCGAAAAGGTGAGCTAAATACAATATGAGACCATTATGCACATGCGGGCAGCGTCCGGCCGCTATAAATTACAAGAAAGGTAGTAAAACCTACTATCGTAAACTGTGTGAAACATGTTTACGTAATGGCGCAGGACACGGTATTCCTAAATGGAAGCAAAAAGGATACGAAAAGAAAAACACTTGCGAAAAGTGTGGATACACATCAAAGCACTCTGAGCAGTTTAATGTGTATCACATAGACGGTAATTTAGATAACTGTCGTCCGACTAATTTAAAAACAATTTGTGCTAATTGTCAAAGGATTCTTCAAAAGGACGGGGTGCGTTGGAAGCAAGGTGACCTAGTCCCCGATTTCTAAAGATAGTACGCATTAATGTTGCTACATTTCTTTCTAGTCTATTCAAATCGCCGTTGTTGTCAATAGTGTAATCGCACATCCATTGTTCAATACTCATCGAACTAGGATCTTCGGTAGGCAAGTGATCTGTGCGATCTATCCAAATTGCATAGTCAAAGATTTCTTCATTTTGCATAGCAAAAAACTCACGCTTGTTGCGCAATCCGCAATAGATATTATTTTCTGCAAACAAGTTACGTCCAAGACGTGCTAGATCATCACGACAATAGTCATGAATCATATTATACCATTCTGTGCGATGATTGTGTCGATCTGCATAACACTCTTCCTCATTCGCATAACCGTATTGGCGTTTTAATTCATCAAATATAAAAAGTTCACTACAAAACTTAGAACTTGACTGAAATTTATAACCGTATGCTTCTAACATTTCGCATACAGTATCTTTGCCATGGCGGCCGTGTCCAACAACTAATAGTTTGGGTAACATATAAATCTACTCCGATATCCGATAAATGTCTTTATATTATATGCTAATTTGTTATTGCTGTCAAGCTCTTTTTATCTTCTTAGCTTGTCGTTTTGCCCAGGCTGCTTCAAAGCTAAGTGTGCTATACTCAGCTCGTTCACAATTACCCCATAGTCTTTGTATATAAGAATCATATGTTTTTGAAATATCTTTTTCGTTCCATGACTCTGGAATAAGATGACCTTTGACCATCCAGTACAAACGATTTGCTTCTTTAAGTTGGAAGTATGTCATACTGTATTTACAGTATGTTTAAATTATAGCGTTAACATTAGCCAATAGTAAAGCCGTAACCTACGCCGCCAGCCATCGCAGTTGATACTTCTGCTTCTAATTTTTCCATTTCAGCTTGTGCTTCGGATTTTAGTGCATCACCATTGAGCGCACTTCCGCCTTGCGGACCTGCAATAGTAGAAAACTTTGAACGTGCTTCACCTAGCATGTACTTACAACTTGCAAGTGTATAGTCTTTGATCCATTGCTTGGATAGATAATCAGTTAATAACTCACTGTCTGGACGATAGTTGTAACAATAAAGAAGTAAACTTTCTTCTGTTCTTGGACGCTGTAGTAGTGTTAATTTTCTAGTTGCAGTATTCCAATTAAATTCAATATAGCTACCAAACATTCTACCTACAAGTTCTTGGTGCTGCGCAAACAAGTCATATGTTGCTAAGCCGCCCATGTTTGAACTAGAAAGCAAATATGTATTTGTATATGCCATGTTAAATGGTTCAAATAGTGTTCCGCCATCGCCGCCGCCACTACGTGAGCCAATACTTCTGCGGAATAATTTACGAACTTCTACAACTTCTTCTGGTAATATATATTCGTTTTGATCTTCAACAGTAGGCATGAACAAATAGCTCTCTTCTACTGAGTTGTCCGAACGCTGTCTAAATTTACTAAATGCTTTAGTTAAAGCAGTTTCGTAGTGTATAGGATCAAGTTCAACATCGACCATGCCTCCGCCTAGAAATGCGTTTACATAATCGAATACTTCTTGTTTTTGTGTTTGCGATGCAGCCATTTAGTTTCTCCGTCATAGTATTTATCTTTCGATAAATATGTGTATGCCAAGATTAAGTTTATACAAACCAGAGCGCGGTGCAGATTACAAATTTCTAGATCGCCAAATTAATGAAATGTTCACTATAGGTGGAACTGATGTATTTGTTCACAAGTACATTGGTACTAATGACGGAACAACTGAAAAGGATCATACACAAATCCAAGATATGTTGTTCTTAGAAAACCGTGACAGAAAATACGATCCAGACGTTTATAAACTGCGTGGCATTTATAACGTTCAAGATATAGACTTTGATCTTAGTCAGTTTGGATTATTTTTAAGTAACGACACACTGTTTCTGACTGTACACATTACTACTTCAGTTGAAGCTATAGGTCGTAAATTAATGCCCGGTGACGTTATCGAATTACCGCACTTAAAAGACGAGTATGCGCTGAATGACTTTAGTGTTGCACTTAAAAGATTTTATGTTATTGAAGATATTAACCGTGCAGCAGAAGGATTTTCGCCTACTTGGTATCCGCACTTATATAGATTAAAACTAAAACAGATTGTTGACAGTCAAGAATTTAAAGATATACTTGACTTACCTGCAAGTGAAGATTATCCAGAAGACGGTACACTGCGTGATGTGCTTAGTACATTTGAAGCAGAAATGAATATTAATAATGCTGTGATCGATGAAGCAGAAGCAAACACTCCTAAGAGTGGTTATGATGTTGATGATAATTATTACACTCTCGCAGTTGACGAAAACACAGGTAGAAAAAAAGTTCAACAAGTTGCACAAGATGGTAGTACTATTACCGATAGTGCAACTCCTACAACACACGGATATAAAGGTTTATTAATAGGTGACGAATTTGCTCCAAATGGTAATAACTTTAGTAGTGGGATTAGCTTTCCTTTAGATAGCGTTGAAGGTGATTACTTTATGCGTACAGACTTTTTACCGCAGCGTATGTTTCGATATGACGGAAGACGTTGGTTAAAAGCACACGATGTTAAGAGAGCTCCAATGAATAACGATACCACACAAACACTCCGCGGATCGTTTATTAATGACGTTAATTCGTTTATTTACGATAGGCATATTGCACAAGATTTTGTACGTTTAGATGTTGACGATACTGTTATCAATACCGAAATTGAATATATGACTGCAAAATATGTACAATTAGAATACACAACAGATACCGGTGACGGAGCATTAAGACTAAATTATGTTGTTGCAGATAACACAGACATGATTACAAGTTATGTTTATACATCAACTATTGGTGATTTTAAGATTAACGAAACAGTTACTATTACTTCATTAGGTACTACTGATTGGAATAATGTAGCAAATACAACAGGTGTTACTTACTCAGTAGGTGATGAAATTATAATAATTAATAGAGGTTTTGGAAACGGTACTGTGTCAAGCAACCGTGTAAGAATTACTTTACCAAGTAGTGCTATTAAGAATGAAGGACTATACAGTCTAACATTACATAATGAAAGAACACAGCAGCGTCAAGCATTATCACAAGTATTAAAACCTAAGGCAGATAACTAATGGCTGAACATTTTTATGACGGACAAATAAGAAAGTATCTTGTGCAGATGATGCGCCTATTCAGTAACTTTAGTTACGAAACAGGTGACGGTACTAAAAAGCAAGTACCAGTTATTTACGGTGATTTAACTAGGCAAGTAGGATCTATTCTTAGAGATAATTCAGAAAACAAAATTCCTAGTGCGCCCCGCATGGCTGTTTACATTACAGGACTAGAGCTTGACAGAGATCGCACAAGCGATAGTAGTTTTATAAACAAACGTCATGTAAGAGAACGTGCTAAAGACATCAATGGCGATTATACAACGGAAGAAGGTCGTAAATATACTGTTGAACGTTTAATGCCTACACCGTATAAACTAACTCTAAATGTTGATATATGGAGCACAAATACAGATATGAAGCTTCAGATTATGGAGCAAATATTAATGCTGTTTAATCCTAGTTTAGATATTCAAACAACAGATAATTATTTAGACTGGACTAGTTTAACAACTGTAATGTTAGATAGTGTAAACTTTAGCAGTCGTTCAATTCCGGTAGGAGTTGATTCAGAAATTGATGTTGCACAAATGACTTTTAGTACGCCAATTTATATTAGTCCACCTGCGAAAGTCAAACGTCTTGGCGTTGTTACTAATATTGTTACAAGTATATTTGACGGTGACGGTTATTACGACTTTGAAAAAATGCTCGAAGGTACTAACTTGTTCAGTATTGGCGGCGCAACAGCTCCTTATGAAAAAGGTTCAGGACAAAATCAAGTAGTTGATACTGGGGCATTTACAAATGATGGTGATGGTATACTCGAACCAAGAAAACAAATTACTAGAACTGTAAAACCAATTGTTAAAAATCCTCTACAAGAACGTATACTAATACTCAACGGTGACATTCAGTTACTTGACAACGGATTGCCAAGTAATACAGAATGGAAAGATTACTTTGACGAAATACCTGGTACTTACAAAGCAGGATTAAGTATAATGTATTTTAGAAAGCCAGATATAAGCGGTTTAATTGCTGGAAGAATAACTATCAATAGTTTAGATCCTACTAAACTTGTAATTGAATGGGATAGAGATACCTTACCAAGCAATGATACAATAGAGGGCCCGGCTAGAAATGTCAATCAATATTCAAGTGTTGATTATATTGTTGACCCTTTACGCTATGATCCTAAATCAGATACATCAAAAGCAGGTGTGCGTTTATTAATTCTCGGTGCTATTGGTAATACTAATAATGGTGACGGTGCTGATGCATGGAAAAATACAGATGGTTCGGATTTTGTTGCAGACGCAAACGATATAATTGAATATGACGGTGCTGATTGGCATATTGTGTTTGACTCAAGTACAGATTACTTGCCATTCAACGACGAAATAATCGATACATTATATACAACAAATCTTAATACAGGAGTACAGTACTACTGGGACGGCGATCAATGGCTACTAAGTGTAGACGGTGAATATGCCAAAGGTGACTGGGTAATTGAGCTAGACGGCTAATTACTAGTATGAACAAGATAGTTTGCAGTGGTGCTCTCTTTTACGCACTTAATACAAAACGCTTTTTATTTTTACACAGAGCCGGCGGCAAAACCGCAGGCACTTGGGGACTTGTAGGCGGCGGTAACGAAGAAGGTGAAACACCCTTTGAAGGACTTACTCGAGAAATACAAGAAGAAGTAGGCAATTTGCCTAAGTTTATAAAAACAATACCTTTAGAAACCTTTGTTTCAAACGATGAAAAGTTTAATTTTCACACATACCTTGTTGTAATAAAAGAAGAATTTTTACCAACCCTAAATCACGAACACAATGGCTATGCTTGGACTACGTTTGGCAACTGGCCTAAGACACTGCACCAAGGTTTACGTAATACCTTACAAAACAAAACTAATCTTTCTAAATTAGAAACTGTATTTCAAGTAATAGACTTACTTGACAAATAGCCCAAAAGAAAGTATAATAGTGTTATGAAAGTATTAATTATTGGTGACATAATCATCGACAGGTATATCTACGGAACAAGCACTCGGATAAGTCCTGAAGCGCCTGTGCCTGTTGTAACATATCAGCATGAAGTTGAAAAACTAGGCGGTGCAGGACTGGTATATGAAAACTTAAAAAGTTTAGGTGTTGATGTTACATTG
>Ga0181600_10002379_pt1 | contig 14516 bp, 14 predicted proteins | sample 041ome_2_FD_132982 | JGI IMG/M metagenome (GOLD analysis project Ga0181600, IMG submission 132982) | Coastal salt marsh microbial communities from the Groves Creek Marsh, Skidaway Island, Georgia - 041406US metaG (megahit assembly) | ecosystem: Environmental > Aquatic > Marine > Intertidal zone... | reverse complement strand
TAACCATTCTTGGTAGAGATTGAGGGTCGCAACGGTCGAGCCCGGGGTTTGGGCTGTTTGGGCGGGGTGTGGTGCGGAAAAACTACGTTTCTGAGGGAGGGCCTCAGCCGCTCATTTTTTGCGGGCCACTCGCTGGAGAGCCGCAAAAATCCGTCCCACGCGGGCCTCCTGTGTCGCGTTGCTAGAATAGGAATAACTCTTGGAGGCTTTCTATGTCGTGCCGTGCATTTCGTGTTGTGACAACAGCCCTGCTGGCTGCGGGGCAGGCGATCTGGTTGGCAGGAGGTTTTCCTGCATACCCCGTTTCGCTGGTGCAGGCGGAGCAATCTCGGGTCCAAGATGAGGAAGCCCTCTCCTTCCTGCGGCTCACCGAAGACGACACAGGGGAGCCACGATCGCTTGATACAGCGATTGTGCGGTATGCCGCAGGCCCTGAGGCGGCCGACGGACTTTCGGTTGACCTGGTGGCCGCAGTGCACATCGGTGGGGATACCTACTACGACACGCTCAATCGACTCTTCAAAGACTATGACGTCGTTCTCTACGAACTGGTCGCGCCCGAAGGGAATCGAGTTCCCAAGGCTGGTCAGAAGCCCTCCGGAGCGATCGGCTCGGCACAGCAAGGGCTGACCAGTGCCTTGGGCTTGGCGTTTCAGCTTGAGGCGATCGACTACAGCCCTGCCAACTTCGTACACGCCGACCTCTCTCCCAAGCAGTTTGACGAGGCCATGGAGAAGCGAGGAGAGTCTTGGTGGACGATGTTCAGCCGGCTGATGCGGGAGGGAATGACGCAGGCACGTCGCAAGGCGGCCGCGGGCGACACCTCAGGCGAGGTCGGCCTGGGCGAACTCTTCGGTCTGCTGTTCTCATCCGATCGTGAACTGCAGCTCCGCCGCATCATGGCCGAGCAGTTCACCGACATGGAGGTCCTGACGGCGGCGTTTGGCGGGGAGAATGGATCGACGATTATCACCGATCGCAACGCGGCAGCAGTGGATGTGATGCGGCAGCAGGTCGCTCGCGGACGTGAACGGATTGCCATTTTCTACGGGGCAGCCCACATGACCGATTTTGATCAGCGACTCCGCAAAGACTTTGGTCTGGAGCCTGTCGAGACAACCTGGATCGAGGCCTGGGATCTACGGGACCGGTAGGTTTCGCGGTCTCGGCCAGTCAGCAGTTCATTGGGGGGCGGCCATCAGCGGTCTGCGGCGTTGAACGTCACTGACGCATAGGGCGTCAGCGGCCCGGAGTGGGAGCCGGCTGCTGTGGCCGGGTCGACTGCAGGCTCCAGGGTTGGCAGCCATACCTCTTGGCCGCCTGTTGAATCTTCCGCAGGGCATGGTGATAGCCCGCATGCACGCTCGGGAGTGTCGATCCGTACGGAATGTCGGCCGGGGCATGCTCGACGGTTTCGAGCGGGTCGGCCACAAACTCAAACTCCACCGCGCCGTCGTAGCCCGATGCAACAAGGGCAGCCATGAGTGACTCGAGTGGAAGTGAGCCGTCACCAGGCGCGAGACGCTCATGCGCATCGGTGGGAGGCCCGAGGCGGTCGGCCACACTGACAGTGACAAGCTGGTTGCTGAGCTGAGGAAGCAGCCCGAGCAGGTCTTGCTGGTGACCCACATGCCAGAGATCGAGGGCGAGGCCAATGGCGGGATGGCCGACCTGCTCGAGAAACCGCAGGGTCTCCTCGAGATCGGTGAAGAAGCCACAGCCGGCTGAGGCCGCGGGATGCGTGGGTTTGAGGGCGAGTCTCACCCCATGTTCCTCTGCCAGCGGAGCGAGCGATTCCAACGCCTCGTGCACCAGGCGACGGGCATGGCCGAGGGTGTGGCCCCCGCGGCATCCTGCGTGCACCAGCAACGCATCCGTGCCGAGGTCGGCGGCCTCAAGGATCGCTTCGCGGGCGTCGACGAGGCTCTCGTGAAAGGTGCGTCCGTCGCTGCCAGTGAAGCCGCCCGCCCACTGCAGACTTGAGATCCGAACCCCTGCTGCGGTCAGCATCCGGCGAGCAACACCTGCCTCGAGGTCCGAGAGTTTTGGCCGCCAGAAGGAGATCGCTTCAAAGCCGTAGCTGCGCAGAGCGGCAAGTTCGTCGGCGAGATCCCAGCGAAAGGTTGTCCGTTCACTGATTGAAGCCCGCACCATGCGTCAACATCTCCACTCAAAGGCTCTTGGCTGCGTGTGCCCGCACCATGCTGATGAAACAGAACCGCGGACACCCTCGAAGGTGACTCAGTTTGGATCCCATCAACGCCGCCAAGTATGGAAGCGGTTTCCCCAGACTGTCTAGGCTGGAAGTGAGCATGGGCTCTCTCCCGAAAAAGACGCCTCGTGGAGTCAGCTGGGGGGAGGATCTGGTGTGAGGGTGGTGCAGGCGTCACGAGACCAGGCCCTCCGTCGCGGCAGGATGATGGCACGAACAAACGCACTCTGAAAAAGCACGTCATCTCAAAAGAACACACTGGAGAACGAACAAACTGTGCAGAAAAAAGGACTGTCTGCTGCGAGGGGCACCATTGTGATTCCGGAGGAGGAGCTGCAGTGGCAGTTCGTCCGCTCGCAAGGGCCCGGTGGACAGCATGTCAACCGCGCAAGCACGAAAGCTGTTTTGCGATTTCACGTGGTGGGATCGCCAAGCCTGTCTGCCGCAGTCAGGGCTCGCCTGTTGGAGCAGCAGCGGTCACGACTCACCGATGCTGGTGATCTCGTGATCACAAGCCAACGATTCCGTGAACAGCCTCGCAACATCGCCGACTGCCTCGACAAGCTACGGGAGATGCTCGAGCGAGCTGCTCAGCGGCCTCGGCCGCGTCGACCAACGCGGCCGACCAAGGGCTCTGTCGCCCGTCGCAGACTCACCAAACAGCGGCGTTCGGAGACGAAGAAACTCCGGCGACCGCCCGAGAACGCACGGGCTGAAAAAAAACTGTTTCGCATGCGGTGTGGACGTAGAAAACGGGCGTCATGCAGCCACTCCCGGCAGGAGTCTGCTGCGGGTCTTGGAGGGGGGGCTTTGGTATACTGAAGTGACGGAGAAGTTGGGGAATCGCTCTGCTTCGCCGCTGGTCAACGCGTGACGGGGCCCTTCTTGGGACCCATCGCCAGAAAACGTCCTGGAAAGGAAGGGATTTGCTATGCCATCGCGACGCGAAGCACGAGACATCGACGCGCTCCTGGCAAACTGGCCCTTTCGCCCAGGAGAGGTCAATGCGCGTCTGATCAAGGCGCAAGGAGGCCGCGAGGTCATCCAGATGCGGGTCGACATGGGGGTCCTGCAGCTGGAAACGGAGTTTCGACCAGATGGCGAGCGGCCAGGCGGTGCGGAGACCTACTTTGACTATCTCGTAGGCGAAGCCATCCGTGAAGGGGACGACTTTGAGCTGAGCGACGAGCAGTGCAGCGAAGCGGACCGTGAGTTTGTGCAGTTCTACCACCGCCGTGTCTGCTGGCTTTCCCTGCGGGAATATTCCCGGGCCGCCAAGGACGCCGACCACAGCCTGGCGTTTATGGACTTCGTGCGGCAGCACTCGCCGGACGAAGAGTGGACGTTGTCTCACGAGCAGTACCGTCCCTTCGTGCTCTTCCACCGGGTGCAGGCGGGGGCACTTGCGGCGCTTGAGGATGACGGGCCCGAGAAGGCCATTAGCGAAATCAATGCGGGGCTCGATCGTTTCCGGGAACTCTTTGAGGAGTATGACGCGGCAGATCAGTTCGCCGAGGATGAACTCGTGCAGCGACTCGAAGAGATGCGCGAGAATGTTCGCAGTCGTTATGACGTCGGCTTAACACTCGACGAGCAGCTCGTGGAGGCGGTGCGGGCGGAGAACTACGAACGGGCTGCAGAACTTCGTGATCAGTTGCGCACGAGGCCGCGAGCGGCGACGCTTCCAGGGCCTGCTGGAGGCCTCGCCGAGCCAACGAGTACGGCCACCGGAGCGAGTCCAGAGGGAGAAGGTAGGCCTCGCCGCCGCCGGCGACGCGATGACGACCCGGGCACTGCAGACTGAAATATTTTTCAGGAGAGCGTGAAATATTTTCTCGCTCTTGGCGAAGCGACGTACACCGCGGCGTTGTTGGTAATGGCCACGCTGTGCGAGTTGTGACGGCTACGGGGGCTGGGGCGGGCTGCGACTGGAGGCCTGGGTGGCTAGGGCAAGATTCGTAGCCATCCATCGTGTCAGTGAACACGTGGTTCGCCGATTCTGTGTGTTTGGCATGCAGTGTGCAGAAGATGTCTCCGTCGGAACTGATGCGTGTTCTTGGAACCCGCAGGTTGCGAAGCGATGCCTGAGCCTGGAGATCACCATGACCGCCTCGACTTGCCGTCACGCTGACCGCCCTCTTGCCTTCACTATCTCTGTTGGGGAGGCTGTTCATCCTGTTCGGGCCCACCGGATCCATCCGGTTGGACTGGTGCTTGACGGCAGTCGTGGTGGCCTGAGGCTGTATGACGAGACCCACGTCGCCACGGCCGCAACGGCCGACGACTTCAGTTGGGGCCACGACGTGTGCGATGACCGCGAGGGCCTGATGCGAGAACCCTCAGCGATGCGGCGACGCCAGCGACTGCGATCCAGTCGAGCAGCCTTCTATCAGCCGGGACAGTAACCGCCCCGGACGTGGAATGGTTCGTGTCGTGATCCCGCAGAGAACTGCTGCAGCCGCTTCTGGCAGGCTGCGAGGCAACGCTGATCAGCGGCCGGCTGCCGGTCCGGCGATGCTCACTCGTCCATCGAAGGAAGGCACATCCTCGAGATCGCTGCTGACCACTTCAGCGCGGTAGGCCACGCTGCCTGGAGCGGTGCTCAGCCCGGTCACGAGAAGCTCGATCGTTTCACCGGGGGCGACAGTGTCGAGTGGGTCAAACCGCACTTCCCCGGCGGCCAGCGATGCAGGACCGCCGCTGGCAGCCACGGGTTCAAGCCCGTCGGCGAAGAACAGCATGGCCGACACATTGCGAGCTGCCATGCCTCCGGTGTTGCGGAGCTGAAGCCGCCACTGAAGCGGCGTGCCCATCGATGTTGTCTGCTGTGGGCCAACGACCTGAACGCGGATGGCCGCTGGGGCGGTGGTCGCTTCTTCAGCCTGCGTCGTGCTTGTCGAGGCAGTGCCCGTCGAGGCTGGCAGGCCTGCGGCGACTCCCGATGGGTAGAGCAGGCCGCCTGCACTGCGTTCGTCTGTATTGCGGCCCGTCGCGTTGCCGGCCGGCGTGTCGCTGGCTGGCGGGCTGATAGCGGCTGATGTGGTGCGAGCGTCGACAGTCTGGGCAGCCGCTTGGTCCGCAGGCAAACCCACCTCTTCCTGTTTGGGAAGCCGCTGCACGGGCTTGCGGGCGAGCGCTATCCTCGCTGAAATCCAGAGTCTTCCGGTTGCTGCCGTGGCCTCTGTCGACTGGGCGATGATCTGCTTTTTTTCAGGCTCTTTTGAAGCAGCGTTGGCGGTCACCGTACCGGTCGCCGTGCCGAAGAGCAGTGACGCACAGATGATGCCGCCGGTAAGCTTCCGCCCCCTTGTGCCCCGACCCCGTGTCCCCCGAGGCTGCTTGGACCAGAGGATCTGTCGTGCGTGCGATGTCGTCATCAGGAATCCTCCCTGAGCAGCTACCGAACCGTGTCTACCGCCAAACCGTTTCTCTTGCGAAACCATGGCTGCGAATGCCCGAACGGGGAGCGTCTCGACTCCTCAGGTCCGAGCCTTCGGGTGGTATCGGTTCCTCGCTTTGGGAATCTTTGGATTCCTCGGCAAAGTTTGCGGGCCGCAGTGGCAGACTGGGCAGTCTAGGGAGGGCTTAGGCTTCGTTTAGGCAGGCAGGTGGCTCGGCGGCCTCCGAGCCCTTGGTGATCACAAAGCCAAGATCGTGGATCATTGCCTCGTCAGCCTCAGGCAGCTGGCCCTTCGTGGTCAGGTAGTCGCCCACAAACATCGAGTTGGCCGGGTAGAGGCCCAGGGGCTGCAGGCTCCGCAGATGCAGTTCCCGCCCGCCGGCAATGCGAATCTCCGCGGTTGGGTTCACCAATCGCATCATGGCCAGAGCACGAAGACAGTCGCGAGGTGTCAGCGCGGATGTGCGTTCCAGTGGAGTACCGTCGATGGCATTGAGGAAGTTCAGAGGGATGCTCTCGACCTTGAGCTCGCGGAGCTCCAAAGCCATCGAGACCACGTCGTCAAGCTCTTCGCCCATTCCAATGATTCCACCACTACAGAGCGACAAGCCTGCCTCACGGCATGCTGCCAGCGTGGCAACACGATCGTCGTAGGTGTGCGTCGTGCAGATTTCTGCGTAGTAGCGACTGCTTGTGTTGAGGTTGTGGTTGACCTTATCAACGCCAGCGTCCGCGAGCCGCTTGGCCTGTTCCGGCGTGAGCAAGCCCAGGCAGGCGCAGATATTCAGGTCGTGCTCCTGCTTGATCTTGGGCACAATTTCGCAGACCGCGTCCATCTCACGCTGTGTGGGACCACGAGCGGAAATCACAATGCAGAAGGTTTTTGAGTTTTGCGCTGCTGCCATGCGGGCGGCCTCGAGCAGCTTGGGTGCAGAGAGCAGGTTGTACTTGGGGATCTCTGCCTCAGAGACTTTCGACTGGGAGCAGTAACCGCAGTCTTCCGGGCAGAGTCCGCTCTTGGCGTTCATCAAGAAAAACAGCTGTACGGTGTTGCCGAAGGCTCTGTGCCGCACCCGGTACGCGGCTGCCAGGAGGTCGAGCAGTTCCTCATCTGGGGAGTCGAGTACGGCCCGGGCCTCATCGCGATCGAGATGATGTCCATCGAGGACCTGCGCGGCGAGCGCGTGCCAGCGGCTCTGACTGACGGACGTTGCTGGGTTGATCGAGGCGTTGATCATCAAGAACTACTCCTGGTCTGCGGCCGCAGCGAGTGCGGAACCCTCTCTCGTGTCATCGATCGCGGATGATAGCAAGGTCTGATCGACGAGCCCTATCTTGGCGGGGCCGATGGGGGCGTGTCTGCGCTGATCAGTCCCCCCCCTCGCCCGCGGACCCGAGCGTGGTGAGCAGCTCGGCCATTTCTGCAGCGGCATGCGTTAGCCCCTGAGCACGGGCCTGTTCAATGCCCTCGCGAAGTGCTCGACGGGCTGCATCTGGCTGGTTGCGGGCAACGAGGATCTGACCGCTCATCTGAAATGCAGGGACGTACGGAGGTGTTCCTCTGGCAAGATCTTCAAGAATTTCGAGGCATGGCTCCCATTCCCCGTCGCCGTCCATCATCAACGCCAGGCTGTACCGGAGAAAGACGTCGTCTGGTTCCTCGGCGAGCATCGCCTCGATCCGCTGGCGGCGTGCGTTGGCTGGTGGGGCTGGGGGCTGATGGGCGTCGTCGTGCATGGCATCCTCGTGGGGCAAACGCTCAGGCGGAATGAGTTCGGTGAGCTCTGCTACTGCGCGGGAGCGTCCGGTGGTGCGGCGGGCCGGATCTCAACGAGCTGATCTCCCCCGTTGAGAGCGGCGTAGAGCACCTCGTCGCTGCTGCCGGCCAAGGCGCGGGGGGCCTCGAGCGTTGTGACGAGCACCGGTTCAATGGCAGGCCGGCGGTCACGGAGCACGGTCGTGAGCCGCCAGAGTCCAGCCGGCTGCGGTGGTTCAGACGTGGCGACGGCTTCGGTGAGAACCCACAGCGTGCCGCTGGGGCTCGTCAGGCCGACGTCGCGAATAGCACGAAGGTCTGTCTCAAGCCGCAGCAGCTGACGACCACCAGGCGTGGCATACATCGAGAGCGTCGCTGCAGAACGAGAGGGCTCGGCTGCGTCGCTTGTGGTGACGACGGCAAGTTCATCGGAAGGGCCCGTTCCTACAGCGAGAAGCATTTCCTCTGGCTTCAGCAGCGGGGTGTTGCGGGTGCTCAGACTGCCAACGCGGATGCCAGCGATCGCGGCACGAAACAGTGCTGGCGGGCCCGCGGCTGATGTGGAGACGGCCAGCCAGTCTCGACTGGGGCTGATCATCAGCCGGGCCGGCGATTCACCGATCGAGCCGTCGGGTTCACCACCGGTGGGGGCTTGGCGAGCCTCATCGCTGGCGAGCGTGACCCGCTGCAGCGGATTGGCGGCGTTGGAGGCAACGTCGCCCCCCGCAGCAACGCGATGGGTGGTCAGCGTCGGCCCGTTGGACTGTCGCAGCACCGCCAGCACACCGGTGTCGAGGCAGCCGACCGCCAGGCCCGGACCGTCTGGCGAGACACCTTCCAAAACCACACGGGCACCGCCATCGGCGTTTCTACCGCACTCCAGGACGACAACCTCAGTGCCTTCTCTTGTCAAAGCAAAGAGCTTCTGGCCGTTGGGGGCGACCGCAAGATCGAGTATTCGCCCGAAGTCGCTCGTGAGCGTTTGCAGAGTGACCTCGCGGGCAGTGGAGAGATCAGCGGCCGTTGTTGTGTCGGCTAGAGTTGCGAGCCACAGCCAGTTCACGCAGAGCAGCCCGCTGAAGAGTCTGAGGAGGCTCCGCTTGCCGCTGGCGGGCTGACGGCATTTCCGCCAACACCCAGCAGGGTGACGACCCACCGCCCAACGAACGTGGGCCACGACGCATGCGAACGGCCGACATCCTGGGAACACGCCAGCAATCCAGTGCATCGGTTGAGCCTGGTGAAACGTTTGACTAGCCCTGCCCCACACCATGGGCTCGCTCCCATGCGTCGATCGCATCCACATGCTGCAGACTCAGGCCAATCGCATCAAGCCCTTCGAGCAGGCTGCGACGGCGAAACGGGTCAATTTCAAACGTCTTTGAGAAGCCGTGGTCATCGCTGACAACCTGTTTCTCAAGATCGACGGTGAGCGTGTAGGAGCCAGGCTGGCTCCGTTGGAAGAGTTCATCCACATCAGCTTCATCGAGCCGGATCGGCAGGATCCCGTTCTGGAAGCAGTTTGAGTAGAAGATGTCAGCAAACGTAGGCGCGATGACAACACGGAAGCCGTAGTCGCCAAGCGCCCAAGGGGCGTGCTCGCGACTCGAACCACAGCCAAAGTTGCGGCGAGCCAGGAGGATGCTCGCTCCAGCATTCTTCGCATCATTCAGCTCAAACGCCGGGTCTGGCGATCCGTCAGGAAGAAACCGCCAGTCGAAGAAGAGGAACTCACCGAAGCCGGTTCGCTCAATTCGCTTGAGAAACTGCTTGGGGATGATCTGATCGGTATCAACATTGGCCCGGTCGAGGGCGGCAATGACGCCGGTGTGGATCGTAAACGGTTCCATAAAGGTGCTCGTGTCTTTCGGGATGCGTGGCGGCTGTGCTCTTCGCTGAAGACTCCAGTGGGCTAGCCTTTGTAGTCCCAACCGCGTATGTCGGTGAAGTGACCGGTGATAGCCGCCGCTGCTGCCATCGACGGCGAGACGAGGTGGGTTCGCCCACCCTTGCCCTGCCGGCCTTCAAAGTTGCGGTTGCTCGTCGAGGCACACCGCTCGCCGACTGAGAGTGTGTCAGGGTTCATCCCCAGGCACATGCTGCAGCCAGCTTCCCGCCATTCAAAGCCAGCGTCTTGGAAGACACGGTGGAGACCTTCTGCTTCAGCTTGACGCTTCACGCGGCCACTGCCTGGCACCACCATCGCGCTGACGGTGGAAGCCACACGATGCCCATGAACGACGCGGGCAGCCTCTCGCAGGTCTTCGATACGGCTGTTTGTGCACGACCCGATAAAAACCCTGTCGAGGGAGATGTCACAGATCTTCTGCCCACCGCTGAGCCCCATGTATTCCAACGCTCGTGTGGCCGAGTCACGATCTGCAGCTGTCGGCAGGCTTGCGGGATCAGGCACCGTGGCGTCAACGCCAGTCACCTGCGCGGGGTTGGTGCCCCAGGTTACCTGAGGGACGACGTCTGCCCCATTGAAGACTTCAACTCGGTCGTAGTGACAGCCCGGGTCACTGGCCAGTTCCTTCCAACGGGCGACTGCGGCATCAAAATCCTTGGGGGCGAAGTCACGGCCGCGGAGGTAGTCAAAGGTCGTCTCGTCAGGGGCGATCATGCCCGCTCGGGCTCCCGCCTCAATCGACATGTTGCAGACGGTCATCCGCTGCTCCATCGACAGGGCACGGATGCATGGACCTGTGTATTCAATCACAGAGCCAGTGCCGCCTTCGGTCGAAATCTTGCCGATCAGGAACAGCACCAAGTCTTTGGCAGTGATCCCTGGTGCAAGCTCGCCGTCGACGCGGAGTTCGAGTGACTTGGGCTTGCTCTGTCGCAACGTCTGCGTGGCCAGCACATGTTCGACTTCACTGGTGCCGATGCCGAACGCGAGTGCGCCCAAGGCGCCGTGCGTGGCCGTATGGCTGTCACCACAGACGATGGTCATGCCTGGCTGGGTAAGGCCCATCTCTGGACCAATCACATGCACGATGCCCTGGTCTGCATCATCCAGGTCGAACAGCCGCACACCGAACTCTCGGCAGTTGTTGCGGAGGGTGTCGATCTGTTGGCGACTGACCGGATCAGCAATCGGCAGGCTGCGATCGGTCGTGGGCACGTTGTGGTCCGGCGTGGCGAATGTTCGCTCAGGCCGACGAACTTTTCTGCCCGCGAGCCGCAAGCCTTCGAATGCCTGCGGACTGGTCACCTCGTGAACGAGGTGCAGGTCGATGTAGATCAGGGCCTGCTCACCTTCAGGAGCGCAGACAACATGCTGATCCCAGATTTTGTCGAGGAGAGAGCGTGGTGTAGACATGCCCCCCACTCTAGCTCGAAAGGCCTGCCACCACTACGCCCGCTGCTCTTGCACGGGCCTAAGCTGCCTGCCGGCCGAGCACCTGACGGGATCGTGTATCGATCTCTTCGGGAGAGAGCTGTCCCCAGGCTCCGTCCGTCGACTGCTGGAAGACAGCCGAGGAAGGCCGTACCAGCCGCCGAACGAAGAACCAGACACGCTCCAGATCGCGGCTTTCGAGCCCATTCGAGACAAGCACGAGGTCGAAGGTGCCGATGTGGTTGCAGACGCGGGCGAGCGTGGTGTCGACGGGGCCTGGCACCAGCTGGACATGCGCACGGTGACAAAGACGCTGATGGGCCTCTTTCAGTGAGATGCCGGGAGGGTCTTCCGGCCGGCGGGACTCAAATGGATCGAGTCCGACATAGCGAATCGGCTGCGAGGCTGCCGTCAACAGCCTTTCGGCCCTCTCGGCGGTGCCCACACCAATCTCCAAAAGATTGGCGACGTGGTGCTCGATAAGGTGCCGCGTGAGCACGCGGTCTTCTGTCGGTTTTGCAAAGTTGTTTCGCCACAACTTACCGAACAGGCCAAGTTTGCTGCCCATGTCTGCCCCTGACGAATCGTCTGTCCCTGACGACATTTCACAAGGCTGCCGTGGAGGCAACCGTGGGCAGCATGGAGCGGCTTGCCGACGAGCCGTCCGTCCGCTGTCCACCGAGTGTTTTCGGTAGACAGCGGCGGCAGGCTTCAGTCGCGTTCTGCGTGGGCTCTAGGTTTGCCCCAGGCCGCAGAATCCCGATTCCTGAAAGCGGCCGATCAGCCGCCGATTTTGACAACGGCAGCGGCCGCCGCGGCACGAACCGTTCGGGACGGGTCGTCTTCACTCACGAGCTCGAGCAGCGGTAAGGCGTCCGCAGCGTCTGCACCCATGTCACCCAGAGCGACAGCCGCTTCAAGCCGGGCAAGTTCACGCTCCGATCGGAGGGCCTTTTCAAGAAGAGGAATGGCCTGCTCGTAGCGTTCTTTGTTGCCTGGATCGATCCGCAGGCCAGCCCAGGCTGAGACGGTCGCCAGCAAGACGTCATCACCCGCGGCAAGGGCTTGCAGTTCTTCGGCCGCAGCAGCTGCGGGAACGCCGAACTTGCCCAGCGCATAAACGGCCGTGTAGCGGACCTCGTCAGGAGTGTCTTCGCTGGTGACCAGTTCGGTGATCGGGCCGATCGCCTGCTCGATCGCAGCGGTGTCAACGTTGCTCGCTTCGCTCCCCTCACTACGAGCGATGGCTCCGAGGGCAAACGCGGCGTCAGCCTGAACAAGCGGATCGTCAGATCCTTGAAGCGTGTCGAGCACCGCGGCAAAACCTTCGGCAGCGTTCGAGCCGAGCGCCGCGAGCAGTTCAAGCCCGAGCAGACGAGACTCGCCTTCTTCTGCGAGAAGGGCAATGAGGGCTGGAACGGCGTCGGCTTCCAGTCGCAGGATCGCTGCGGCTGCGGCTTCTCGGACCCCTGCGACAGAGTCCCGAATCTCGGTCGTCAGGGCAGTGGCGAGTGATGAACGCTGCTCATCAGACAGCTCATCCTCAAGGTCAGAGAGACCGGTCACGCTTGCCTGCCGCACCGCGGGATTCTCATGCTGCATGCCGGCAAGCAGTTTGTCGAAGGCGGCCGTGATTCGAGCCTCGTCTTCGGGATTGATGCGAGCGAGGCCCCATGTGGCGATGCCTGACAGGAAGGGCACATCAGAAGCGGCAACTGTTTCCAGAGCGTCAGCTGCCGCCGCTGTTCGCAGCACACCACAGGCGTAGACGGCCGCGAACTGAACAGGGCCCGACTCACTCTCCACCAGACCCGCAAGTGAATCGCCAGCAGCCGCGTCGCCGATGGCAGCCAGAGCGAGGATCGCCTGCATCCGCTCTTCAGGTTCGCCCTCGGTATCCTTGGCGATCGCCATCAGTGCCGGAGCGGCGTCTGACGCATCGGTTCCGATTTCGGCGAGGACGACGCTTGCCCAGTAGCGGCTCTTCGGCTCAGCGAGAGATTCGACAAGGAATGGAACAGACGCTGAGCCTGCATCCGCCATCGTGTGAAGGGCCGGGATCACGACCGAAGGATCCTCATCTGCCAGCTGCTTTGCAACGAGCGGCACGATCATATCGGTGGGCGGCTGCAACGCGGACAGGGCACCGATCACCACTCGCCGCACCCGGGCGTCGGGATGAACGATTTTGGCAGCCAAGGCTTCGGTGGCTGCGGTGTACTGCGTGGTCGCCGCCTCATCCAGGTCGGCGTTCTCCCGTTCATCGTCGATGCGGATCATGCGGATGGCCGACGCAGCCTGTGCGGCCACAACGGCGTCGTCATCGGAGAGCAACCCAATCAGCACAGGAATCTCTGCAATCGCATCCTCACCGATCATTCCGATCGCGCGGGCTGCATGCCAGCGGACGTCCGACCGCTGCGACGTGGTCGCGTCGACGACCTGCTGCAGGGCTTCTTTGCCGCCCCCGCGCTTCTGACCTGCCGCGTCGATCATGGCGATCAGGTCATCCGTGGTGCTTGACTCCGACAACTGCTCCTCCAGTGGCTCGGAGGTCACTGGCTCGGAGGTGCTGGTTTCATTGGCATCAGCTGTCGATTCGGCTTCAGCGGACGGAGCCGCCTGCTCTTTCGCGCCACTGCAGCCCACGGTCACGAGGCCAAACGAAAGAGAAGCGAGCAGTAGGCCTGCCCGCGAGGAGCAGGTGGCGACGGTAAGCGAACGCGACAGCATGAAGGATCTCCGCTGGAGGGCGAAAGAAAAACGGTGGGTGATCGGTCGGGCCGGAAAAAAGGGGTGTGTTTTTACAGGTTCGCGATGACCCCTTCCCGGTTCGGAAGTATACTTCGAAAGTTTGACAGCGGCGAAGGCCGGATGGTGAATGAAAACGCCGATGTAACGGCAGCTTCGAGGAGGAGATACATATGCGAGGTGGACCGAGCGTGGAGAAAGCTGATTCCCTTCCTGCTGTTTCACGGCAGTCTCGCGGATGGATGCTGCTCCCGGCCCTGGTGGCCTGTGTCGGTTTTGCCGATTCTGCGGATGCCCAATGGGGTGGCTGGGGACGCATGGGCGGATACGCCTCCACCGCCGGCCAGGCTGCTGACTACGGCATGGCCCAGGTCATCCGTTCTCAGGGCTATGCCAACCTGCAGAACTCGGAAGCTGCCAAGAACTGGGAAGACGCCAAAACGAAAGAGATTGACAACCGCGAGAAGTGGACCAACACCTATTTCGAGATGCGGAAGACCAACCGTGACGCTCGTGCGGAAGAGCGTGGGCCGCCGATCACTGAAGAGCAGGCGATCCGGATCGCTCACAAACGGGCGCCCGCTCGACTCGACTCGATGCAACTCGATCCCGTGACTGGCCATATCACCTATCCGCTCGTGCTGACCGACAGCGTGTTCGAGCCGTATCGCCAGAATGTTGACCGGCTTTTTGCCGATCGGGCCTCCTCGGGTGGAAGCGTTTCCTACGACCAGGTGCAGGAGATTCAGCAGGCGGTCAATGACTTTGCTGACGCGCTGAAGCAGCGGGTCGACAAGTATGCTGCCGGTGACTATGGCACCGCCCGCACGTTCCTGACCAGTCTGGCGCACGAGGCTCGCTTCCCCGGTTCATGAGCCAGCTTCTCCGGGGCATGAGGTGTTGACTGAGAAGTGAGACGACGGCTGCCCGCATGGCAGCCATGAGTCGAAGTCGCTTTCTCGAAGTCGCTTTCTCGGGGGGGCGGGGCTATCGTGTCGACCCAGTAAGACCGCGGTGAAGCATCTTCGCCGAGAGAAATCTCTCTGCCCATGTGGGT
>Ga0181600_10002377_pt1 | contig 14524 bp, 8 predicted proteins | sample 041ome_2_FD_132982 | JGI IMG/M metagenome (GOLD analysis project Ga0181600, IMG submission 132982) | Coastal salt marsh microbial communities from the Groves Creek Marsh, Skidaway Island, Georgia - 041406US metaG (megahit assembly) | ecosystem: Environmental > Aquatic > Marine > Intertidal zone... | reverse complement strand
GTCCGCCAATTCCGAGGAGAGCGCGAAGGAAGAAAAGGACTCCTTGGAGGAGATGGCATTGGCATTTCAAAAAGAGATGGAGCGCGCGGCGTTAGAGGAAGAGCTGACTGCGACACCGGTCGAAAAAGAAGTTGAAGAAGGTGATGAAGAAACAGAAGTAACGGCGGAAGATGAAACCACGGCACCGGAAACTGACGAAGCGATGGCTGAAAAAGAAGAAGAAAAAGAAGAGGAAAAAGGAGAAGAAACAGAAGCTTCAACTGAAGCGAGTGTTAGTGAAGAAGGGCATGACGAGCAAAAGCAAGAAGAAGCGACGGAAACGATGAGAGCAGGAGCGCAGCTATCTTCGTTACTTAAAGGCTCAACCAAGCGCGATTTATCGGACAGTGAGTTTTCCAAGCTTGAAAAGCTGCTTCAATACAACGCCGAGAAACGTGGCATTCAATTGAAAGCATCGTCATCCGCAGACACGACGCCAGCTCAACCTCCCAAAGCAGAATTATGCCCAACTTCTGCTATTTATGCCGGTAGGTGCGAGTGCTCTTCGTGTGCGTTAGTTTTACCGATGCCAGATATGGTTGGGATGTCACTCGGCAAAGAAATTGATTCGCACGAGTGCGTCGCTAGAATGAACGCGCAATACATCGAAGTCCAAAACTCGTCTTTAGCGAACAAATTAGCCAACCCAAGAGATTACGGTTCAAAAACCGATTTCGTGTTTTCCAACGTCGTCGAGCACACGTTGAATGATTTGATCAAAAACTTGAACACGACTAAGGGTAAAAAGCTGAACCAAAAAGTCAAGCACAAGTTTTTGCACGTGCCCTTCTGGCGACCAGCTCCGGCGGTTTTTGACTTCTTGGAAGCTCACAACGATTGGAAGACAATTCCACACGCAGTCACGAAAGAAACGACCGATTTGTTTGCACAGATGAAAGGCGCGGAAGGCAAACAGTGGAGTTCAGGATTTTTATCGTACGTCATGTTGTCGAGACACTATTGCGCCAAGACGACGGTGTATTCTTATTGGAGAGCAGAGGAGGATCCGAAGAGTCAAGCGTACGTGACCAACTCAAAAGGCGGAGCGCGAAAGATGTGGAGCGGCCACTCGTTTGGAGGCGAACACGAATTCATTAAAAACGCGGCAGAAAACCATGATTATGGAACTAGAGTACGATATTTAGACGCGCTTAAAGAAGGCGCAAAAAGAGAGGAAGAGGTCGGAGGCATTGTTCCTTGAAAATATTGTTTTATCATTCATCACGAGTTGCTGTACAAATAAACCTACCACTACAAATTACTACGTTACATTACTATTGGTATCATGCAATGTTGTTCATAACGAGAACAACATCACTTTTTTAGCGCGAGCGCTTCCGGCCTGCTTTCTTTTTCACTTTCGCACCAACTTCTTCTCGAGACTTTTTCTGCTTCCCTCCTTCCCTCTTATCTTTTCGTCGGCGTTTCTTCTTCTGTCCAAACTCGGCGACGTCCACGTCTAACCGCATGGCCGCCCATTTCGCCTCGTCCCCGTCTTCCGTTTCGACAGCGTTGATTGCATTCTTTTTCCTTTTCTTTTTACTTGCGTTACGAAGATACGCAGGGAGATGACTCAAGTGCTTGTTCGCGTCGTCTCTTTTTGAAATAGAGCTATCATGCCGCAAGAGACTTAAATCGTCCGGATTTTCTTCAAAGTGCGATGCGAGACGCTCGGAATTTAAAAGTTCCACGCGAAGTTCGCGCAAACGCGCGTCTTTGACCGCGCTTTTACTAATCGAACGTAACGTATCTTCCGCTCTGTACCGTAAAGCTTCTGTAGCTTCTTTCGGAAGGCGCTCGAACGGTTTCAAAAAGTCGTCGATATCCTCTTCGTCTCGTTCATCTTCTTCATCTCCGTCGTCGTCATCATCCCCTTCCTTTGCTTCCGCGGCTTTCGCGGCCGCAGCCGCATCAGCGTATCCCTTCAATAACATGTTATACGATTCTTCGTCCGATGGACAGAAAAACGTAATCGCCACTCCAGTTGCGCCGGCTCTCCCCGTTCGCCCAACTCTGTGTTGATACGCCTCAAACGTCTTTGGAACTTCAAAATTAATCACCGTGTGCACCTTTTTGAAATCGACGCCGCGAGAAACGCCAAACTCGGAATCTTTCTTCGCCGCTTGGTTTCTTTTTTCCTTCTCCTTTTTTCTTTCTTTCTTCGATTTCCGGGTCGGTTGGTCTTCTTCTTTGTCATCTTCTTGGTTTGCGTTTTCTTTATCGCTCGCGTCGTTACCACTACTGCTATCGTCCTCCGCTGCGGCTACTAACACGTCATGCACGCCGCGATTGAACTCCTCTAATATGTGCGCCCTTGAGTTTGCCGGTAACTCAGAGTGTAGAGCAACGCATAATACGCCAAACTTGTGCAAAAACAATCTCGCCCTCACGGCTTCGTCGGCATCCTTCACGAAGATCAAAATCTTCTTCTTGCACAAACCCAAGCGTAACAGTGCCATCAAATACAACAACTTGTCGTTTTTCCCTTTTTTAATCTCCAAACCAAAATGCGTGATCAATGGCTTCTTCTTTTTCTTCAACTCCTTCTTCATCTCTCGTTCCTCTCGTTTTTTTTGTTCCATCTCTTCTACGTCGTCGCAATTCACCTCGGCTGGTTTCGATAACAGCAACGATTTCAAATTCCCAACCTCTTCGCTCGTCGAAGTCGCGCTCACCATCACCGTCTGCACTCCTTCTCGACACCTCTCGAATATGTACTTGATATCCTTCTCGTGACCAAACGATAACAACAAATCGCACTCGTCCAAAACCATCATCTCCAATCCGTCGCCATTCACGCTCTTTGGCGGGAAGAGTTTATCCTTGAGGCACTGCGCCACGCGCGCGGGCGTAGACACCAACACGTCCGGACAGTTCCTCGCCGCTTCTCGAACCGCCGCGGAATTACTCGAACCTTGCGGCAGCTCTCCGACGCGATATTTCTTGGAGACTTCGTCGTCTTTATCCTCGCCTTTCCCGCAGTATTTCAAAACCTCCTGACACTCTTTCCGCACCTGCGTCGCCAGCTCCTTGGTCGGTACCAAAACAATCACTCTCGGAGGCGCACACGCACCCGTCGAGTTGGTCGCGGAACCGCCGCCCTTCTTCTCCGCCCTTCTCTTCTTATCCGCCAAGAAAACCTTGTGCAAACTCGGCAACAAATACGCCAGCGTCTTCCCGCTCCCGGTGTGCGCTCGACAGGACACGTCCAACCCTTTCAGCGTCAGCGGTATCGACCGGATTTGCGCGTGCGTCGGCGTGCGCAAGTTTCGGGAAACGCAGGATTGCACCAAGCGCGCGTCTAAACCCAGAGACTCCCACGAAGACGACGGAGCGTCGTTCTTGTCCTCATCTTCATCATCACCACCACCACCGGTGGCTTTCTTCGCTTTCTCGTTGTCTCTCATCGACGTTTTTGTTGCCGACGACGCGTTTGTTCTATTTTGTATTCTCTGTCACGAGGAGCCGCCACTCTCCAAGTTCTTGGAACTGAAGAAGCAGCCACCAAAAAACACACATAAAAATTTTTCGATTTTTGCTTCTCGTTCTCCCCCTTTTATTTTTTGCACCGGTCCCCCACCCACAGAGAAGAATCGAGAATTGAACTCGACACGCACTTACGGCAAAACAACACAACAACGACAAAAGGAACAACGCGCAAAAGCTTCTTTTTTTTTCGTTCGCTCACTCCAAAAAAGGAAAGCCTACGCGCACGCGCACGTTGTGAAGAGTTTTTTATATTCGTGAGCGTGTTTTCGCGCGCGCGCGAGGAGTCGTATCGTCATCATGCCGGCGGCAAAGGGTACCAAGAAAAAAATTGAGAAGAAGGCGACAACGACAACGGGAAAGAAGAATGCGACGAGAGAAACGGCAGCTGGTGGGGCGGTTTCTGGGTCTGCGGCGGCTGCCGCGGCGCCGAAACAACAACAACAACAGAGAGTCTCTCGTTTAGGAAAAGCGGTTTTAGATGCGGCGACGATTAAGAAGAAAAGCAGCGCTTCAAAAACGACTCTGCTGGCGGGGAGTCAAAAGTCGATTCCTTCTTCGAATCGAATGGATTCTAGAGTGGACCCGAATCGCGTTATGAGAGGAGGAGAGAAAACGAATAATCGAAGCCGGGAAGGAACGTCGGAACGGTTGACGCCTCGAACGCAAAGTCAGAGTCAGCAGAGAATGCCGGCGCCGAGAAGACCAGGGGGGATTGACGCGTCTATGTTGTCCTCGCCGCATAGGGTGACGAGTCCGGAACACGCGGCCGGGGCGAGAATGCAGTCGCCGGTTGCGGCTGCGCAGAGAGAGAAGGAATTGCGAGCGCAGATCCAACAGAAGAAGGAGAGAGAGGAACGCGAGAAACGGGCTTTAGAGCAGCAACAACAACAACAAAGGGAGAAAGCTGAGCAAGAGAAGCAGAAGAAGTTGCAACGAGAAAGGGAGGTGCAGTTGCAAAGGCAACGCGAACAACGACAACAGCAGCAGTTGTTGTTACAGCAACAACAACAACAAAAGCAACAGCAGCAACAACGACAACGGCAGCAACAGCAACAGCAGCAGCAGCAACAACAACAACATCAACAACAACAACAGAAGTCTGAAAAACTCGTGCCACGACAACCTCTTCCTAACGCAAGAGCTCCACCGATTCCCATACTAGACAAACAAGTGCCACGACAACCGGTAGGAAGGAAGTCCGCTCGGGCACCTCCTCCTCAGCGATTGGTAGATAACATAGTAAACGAACCTCCCCAGCCAACTTCGATTCGAGACATAATGGTGAGGAAAGCGAGAGATGAACGCTCGGCAGAACTTCGCGCAAGGAGAGAGAAACGAAGACGCGATCAATTATTGACGCTTCCAGCGGGAGCGATGGGATTAGATGGATTTGTTGGTGGTGGTAATCAACCTCCGACAAGTGGCGGGACACCAACTTCGGTGCACTTCGCAGAAAAAGCAAACAAGGATAAAAACGAAGCCAACGAAACGCCAGCCTCGGAGAACGGACGACGGACGCGTCTGAGATCTTCATCGCTTGGAACAGTAGCTACGGAGAAACCGAATGCGTCCACTGATGCACCATCGGCAAAAACACCGAATGTGAAAATGACCGGCGCACCGACACTTTTAAAGTCCGCGCTAAAAAAGTCCTCACAAGTTGCAAACAACACCTTCGCCTTGGCCAACGCGCCCCCTGCAGTACCACAGCAACAACAGGCGCAAAACGTGCACACGCCGAGAGTAAAAATTGTCGATGGTCAAATCGTAGCCGATCAAGAGACGCTCACAGTGCAAGCCTCGCATGAAAATCGAATAACCGAGAGCGAGTTCACGAGAACAACAGGAGATAGAATGATGATTAACTCGCAGACGTACGGGAACCGGTCGAAACCGGCGAAGTGGACAAAGCAAGAGACGGAGTTGTTTTACAAAGCCATGGAGCAATTTGGCACTGATTTCACGCTCATACAAAGATTATTTCCTTCGCGAACGAGGAGACAAGTAAAAGCGAAATATTTGAAGGAACAGAACAGCAACGACGATCGCATCGAGTCGTGCATGAACAATACGGCCAGAGATAACGGGACGTACCAAAACTTGATCGACGTATTACAATCAGATACGAGTAATCGGGTTGAGGTAGTGGCGGGAAAAGGTATCGATATGATCACTCCAGGGGCAAACAATATCGCTGCTCAAGTGCTGAACGGCGATGCGCCCATGCAAGAGAACGTAGCGGCTACTGTTCCTCAAGGAAACACTGCCGCTGCCACTCCTGCTGGTAACTAATATTTTAGTAGAAATAACCTTTCGCGCAAACGAAAAATCACAAATTGTACAAAATGAAACAATGTACTTTCAGTATTATGGTAACATCGAGTCTCTCTCTCACACGCACACTTTCTAATGCTTTCGCGTTTTTTTACTACTATTCGTTGCTGTTGCGGCGTTGCTTGATATTGATGTTTCTAACTTCGTGGATTTATTTACTTCTTGTGTGCTTGAACTTCTGCTCTGATTTCCTTTATCGAAGACTCGATTTCAAGCTCAACGGATATAGTCTCTGCCATCGCCAATGAAAGAGGAGCGTTCTTAATCTTAGCCACCTGACCTTTAATCTTCTCCAAAACGGCCTCGAATTCTTCCAAGTAATTTATAATTTGTTCTTGATAAAAAGCTGCGTGTGCTTCTTCCATTGTTGTTGATGTTGTTGTTCCTTCAGTTAATCCATCTTCTTCGTCTCCATAGCGTTGCTTTTCGACGCTAAACTTTTGCAACTTTTCCGACGCCAATCTTTTCAGACGCTCCGCACTCTCATAGACCTGCTTCGGCGTCAACGCAACGGATTCTCTCCTAGGCTTCATTACCGTGACAGCCTCTAAAGGAGGCGGCATTGAACCGTCTCTTCTCTGCCTCGGTGCGGCCGGTGTATCAAACAAAATGTCTTCTTCTTCTTCTTCTTCTTCTTCTTCTTCTTCTTCTTCTTCTTCTTCAGCCGCTTCTCTGTCTTCGAAGATTCCGCCTTCGCATTCTGGCGAGGAATCGAAGCGAGTATGTTGTGGCGCGGCTGCGCGTTGCTGTTGTTGTTGTTGTTGAGGCGGGGTATTCTGAACTCTTCCGGAAACTTTGAAAATGTCTTCTTCCTCTTCTTCTTTTTCTTCTTCTTCTACTTCTTTTTCGTCGTCGAGCTGGCACTCTCCATCGAGCGGTATTTCAATCATGACCGCTTTTGATTGCTTCTTCCGAACAAGCGGCGGAGATGACGGTGGCGGCTTAGTCGTCGTCTGCGCGTCGGTCTTACTACTCAAAGTATCCTTCACGAGTTTACCAACACCACCGCAGTTGAGGTTCTCGTTATTCTCACCACTACCATTCCCTAAGTTCCCCAAATCCTCTACCAAACTCTTCACAATCTCCTCGCACGACACAAATCGCTGAAATTCGTCCGAAAACATTGGACTGCGCTCTTTCAACTGTCTGGTTCCCCACGCGTCTAACGGCATGGACAGATTGGCTAACTTTTCGACGTTCAACTTTGAAAATTGCGAGTTTTCTTCTCTCTGTACTTCTTTTATCGCGTTTAAAAGAGATCGCCAACTGCCGTAATTTGTAGCGACGACTTCTTCGATGGTCGTCGTCTTGGAAACCGCGAGCGATTGGAACAGAAGGAACGGTGCTTCCGTCATTATTGCTGGCTATATTTGTTCTTTTATGAGGGGTTGTTTCCCCAAAAGCTGCCTTTTCACGTTTCAAAAGTTTTTATTTAGGGTGTCTGTTTGTCTTGCGTGTGGTTTGTTTTCTCTCTCGTTTGTTGTCCGTTAGATCCGTCAAAACGCCCGAGCGCTTCCCAATCATCATGGTGCAACAAGTCGTCGAAAACCCAGAGGACGATGACGACAAGAAGGACAAGAAGATCATCCCTCTGGATGCGGACGACATCGCGTTGCTCAAAACTTACGGCGTCGGTCCGTACGGTACTCTGATAAAAAATCTCGAAACTGACTTAGTGTCGTGCGTCTCGCGCGTTGAAAAGTTGTGCGGGATAAAAGAGTCCGACACCGGTCTCGCGCCGCCGTCAAGATGGGATTTAACCGCGGATAAACAAGCGACGCAAGAGGAACATCCGCTGCAAGTAGCGAGATGCACGAAGATAATCAATCCGGGGACGACGGACGCGCAGTACGTCATCAACGTGAAACAGATCGCGAAGTTTGTGGTTGGTCTAGGGCAACACGTCGCGCCAACGGACATCGAGGAAGGGATGCGCGTTGGCGTGGACAGGACGAAATATAGCATACAGATTCCGCTTCCACCGAAGATTGATCCGAGCGTAACGATGATGACGGTAGAGGAGAAACCAGACGTGACGTATGCGGATGTGGGCGGGAATAAAGATCAGATTGAAAAGTTGAGAGAAGTCGTGGAGTTGCCGTTGTTACATCCAGAGAAGTTCGTCACGTTAGGGATCGATCCTCCAAAAGGGATTTTGTGTTACGGGCCTCCTGGGACTGGGAAGACGTTGTTAGCGAGAGCGGTGGCGAATAGGACTGACGCGTGTTTTATACGCGTTATTGGTTCAGAGTTGGTGCAGAAATACGTCGGCGAAGGCGCGAGGTTGGTCAGAGAATTGTTTCAAATGGCCAGAAGTAAGAAAGCGTGTTTGATTTTCTTCGATGAGGTCGATGCAATTGGTGGGGCAAGGTTTGACGACGGTCAAGGTGGGGATAACGAGGTGCAGAGGACTATGTTGGAAATTGTAAATCAGTTGGACGGGTTCGATGCGAGAGGGAACATTAAGGTTTTAATGGCTACAAACAGACCGGATACCTTAGATCCCGCATTATTGAGACCGGGTAGATTGGATAGAAAAGTTGAGTTTGGATTACCGGATTTGGAAGGTAGGACGCAGATTTTTAAGATTCACACGCGGTCGATGGCGGTGGAAAGAGATATCCGGTTCGAGTTGTTGAGTCGATTGTGTCCGAACAGCACCGGCGCGGAAATCCACAGCGTGTGCACCGAAGCTGGCATGTTTGCCATTCGACAGAGAAGAAAGACAGTCAGCGAAAAAGATTTCTTAGACGCCGTGAACAAAGTCATCAAAGGCTTTAAGAAGTTTAGCAGTACGGCGAAATACATGCAGTACCAATAATAAATCTTTTTGTCAGGGAGGGAGGCGGATAAGGAAAGTTGCACAATTCTCTAGATGGGAAAGAAGAGGAGTTCTCCAATTCGTTTAGACTATATGAATAGTAGTTTTTGTAGCAATAAACAGACAGTATATACGTACAAATATACACGTACGTGTTTTTGAGAAATCGCTAACTAAATCTCACCATTCCTTTCTTCCTTTTGAAAAAAGGAAAATTTAGGGTTTTTAAGATCTCGCAAGTTTTGTGGGGGAAAAGCGTAGCGTATCTTGGAACGAAAGAATACGAAATTATCTTTTCTAATCTCTTCTTCATACAAACACACGCGCAGTTATTCGTCTCGAATCACACGCACACACACTCGGTTAAGTTCAAAGTAACGACACGATCCGTTTACAGTTCTAAAATCACTCGTTGAAAAAAGATGTCCTTCTCTACCACTTTTACTGGGTCTAAACTTGCCCAACAATCCGTCACCGTCCAAAGAAAGGTTGACACGCAAATCAACGCGAGACGCACGAAAGCGTCCGCGCCGTCCACGCAAAAGAAGGCCCAAATCGCCTCCTTCGGTTCGTTGGCGCCGCCGGATTTGTACCCGGAATTCGGTACGTACCCGGGTGGGGGTAACTCCTTGATCATCCCGTACACGGATGAGAAGAACGCGGAGAGAGAGTTGATCCACGGCCGATGGGCGCAATTGGGTGTCACTGGCGCCTGGGCCGCCGAGAACGGTACCGGCATCCCGTGGTTCACCGCGGGTACCTTGTGCACTCCAGATGACTGCACAGCCGTCGCGGACAAATTCCCGGGTGCCGTTGCGCCGTTGGCGCCGGAAGGCTCTGGCTACCCGAACTTCTGGGCGGTTTTGGCCATCGAAGTCTTCTTGGTCGGCAACGCCGAGGCGTACAGAACGGGCATCTTCGAAAACCCGTTCCCGGAATTGGAGTTGTCTGTCTCCCCGGGTGGCAGATTCGACCCGTTGGGTTTCGCCGAAGCCGGTGACTTAGAAGAGTTGAAGATCAAGGAGTTGAAGCACTGCAGATTGTCCATGTTCGCGTGGTTGGGCTGCATCTTCCAAGCCTTGGCGACGCAAGAAGGTCCGATTGCCAACTGGACTAACCACGTCGCCGACCCGGTGCACAACAATGTCTTGACTAACGCGGCCAAGGGTTTCAGTTTCTATTAAACGGTCTTTGAATTTTAATAAAGGCTATACATTTATATACAATTTTTAATTACCAAAACTTTCTACGTACGTCTAAATTTTTATATCACGTTGTGGTAGTGAATAATATTCACTCTCACTTCCTTTTCTCTTCTACAGCTCGTCGTTCTTCTTCCTAGCGCCTCCCACCTGTTTTTTACCCCTGCTCTTGTTGACGTTATTGTCGCTATTGTTGTTCTCCATGAGTAACTTTCTTCGTTTCTCAACCAAAGATGGGGCTAAAATTGAACCAAACATACGTGGCGCTCTTTTACGCTTCTCTTCGTAAACTTGTTCTAAACCGTCGAAATCTTGGAATAGCTTCGATAACGTTTCGTTCGCAGCTGCGTAGTTTCCTACTTTTTGCAACAACAAGCCATTTCTCCATCGAGGTTGCCAATCATTTGTGCCATCAGTTATCTCAATTGCTCTCAAATACATTTGTCCGGCTTCGGGAAATTTCCCGTTTGATTCAAAGTAAATCCCCAGCATAAGAGCGGGCATCGCTGCACGTTGAAACTTGGTCAATTTCGCAGTGAGAGTGTCCACAATCTCTCTCGTGACGTCTCTTTCGTTGAACATATCGTGTGCAGCTAATATAAGTTCAACAGGATATGTTATCGGGTTTAACATGCGCACGCTTGCGAGAGCGAATAACTCATTTTTCCCATCAATCATAGATTGGAGCATAGAACCTTTGCGCAAGCGATACTTGAACAACGGTTCCCGAATATTTACTGGTTTTAAACCAACGTATTTTTCAGCCTCGAGCCAAAAAGCCCAATCCTCGTAGCCGAACAACGTCGTTCGCGGGTATCCACCAGGTGTGTTTTCCCATAAAGATTTCAGAATGACCGCCGAACAGTGAAAGGCGTTGAAGTAGCGCAGATCTTGCGGATCGTACTGTGGCAAATTCCAACTATACTCCCAGTCTCCAAAGCCTACGAGATCGGCCACGGCTAAGTTGTAATCAGTGTTCGGGTCTTCAAGCAAATCAATGGCTTTCTCAATGAACGTTTCGTCGATTAAATCGTCCGCATCGAGCGGTAAAACGTACTTACCGATGGCGCGATCGAAACCAAAATTGCGCGCATCTCCCAGTCCGCCGTTTTCCTTCTGGTGGACTTGGATTTGGAACAACCGTCCGCCTTTTTGGTTGAACCGATCGACGAGTTGCCTCGCGACTTCGAATGATCCGTCTTTACTTCCATCGTCGATCAATAAAACTTCGATATTTTTATATGTTTGGGAATATACGCTCGATAAGGTTTCCTCCAAAGTCTCCTTTGCGCCGTTGTAAAACGGAACAACCACGGAGACGAATGGTAAAGCGCCAATTGCTGTGTCTTCGATGTAATCCGAAACGATTTCTCTTCTCTCTCGATCTGTTTTTTCGACAAATTCGGCGTACTCTCGCTTGGGACGCACTTGGTGCACTTCTTTGCGCTTTTCCGTGCACGACCCGGCACCGACGCGAGAAGCCTTTAAGCTATCGAAAACGTGGCACAACTCTGATTGTTCGGTGATGTCGACTAAAACAGTTCTCGTGGACCAAGGTATATCTTCATCGTCGGCGTTTGTTCCTTCTTCTATGACTTTAGTTTTAAACACGATCGTCGCGCATTCCATGTCCAAATCTTCGGTTTCCCACTCTAACTCTAACGGTAACGATTCGACAAAGACGCTTCGAGCGAGAACGTTTGAATTTTTTGTATCTTTCGGATCTAAAGACGGATCAATCCTATAGGATGTATTGATCACGATGTTCTCGCCATCTTCGTATTTATTATCTTTGTCGTAACGCAAAGACAGTTGGATGAGATTTCTCGGATAAACAGAGGTAACGCGAAAAACGAGAGTGGCGTTTTTACCGCCTTCTTCGTAATCAACGTTGAGATCAATTTTTTCTCTCTGTACATCTTTTCTGCCATCATCGCCCTCATCGATGTGTTGCGAAGACTTAATCTTTGATACGCACGGTATTCGACTCGGCGGCGCGTCGTTTACGTACCTCTTTGGCATGCGATTTTCACGTCCTAAGTAAGCCAAATTTACTCGCCCGCTCGAGTCGTGCAGAAATACTTCTTTGTTACCTTCTCCGTGCATCGTTGACGTTTCTTCGTCAAATGTCCAAAACGCGACGCAATCTTTCATCATCCAAAGTAAAGTTGGATCATCTCGATTGTTCGATGCAGCATCGGAAGAAGAGGGCATTCCTACCACCATTAATTGCCGCACCTCCGCTGGAGTCAGCGCTCGATTCCATACGCTCACGTCGTCTAATCTCCCGTCGAACGGATCCCACTCTGCGCCTCCAATCGTCACGTGTCCATCGAAATCCAGACCGCTCTCTTCTAACGGTACCTGTGGCCCTGCTGCTCCGTCTACAAACACCGTAATCGCTCTCCCGTCGTACGTTCCGCAGACGAAATGCCATCTGTTTAAAAATATAACCTTTCCGGCGCTGAAATCTTTATTATCCTTGCCGATACCAAACCTCGCGACGCCTTGCGCATCCGTATACAAGTTCCAACCCCAGTTAATCCATTCGTGACTGACGATTCGATTAAAACTTTTATGCGTATTCAAAAATACCCAAGCGCACGCAGATATCGTTTGAGAAGGTAAACCGCGCACATTTCTGGCGATGATGTAATCGTCCACGCCGTCGAACGCGTAGTACGCGCCGGATGGGCCGATACTTTCTCGGCGCAGACTTTCTAACGCGACCGACGAAAAGGTCGAGTGTCTTTCGCCATCGCTTTTTGTGTTTCTATTCACGGATGACGTTGCTTTCTTCTTCCTAGGCGTCGTTGCCGTCGTCACAGGAACTGCTCGAGCCTCATTTGAGAGTACGACGACGATGAATACGACGACATAAGACAGTAACGTCCAAAGCCGCACGCCTCCCGCGCGTGAATTCTTCTTTTCCACGTGAGCGAAGCGTTTCATCCTCGTCATGCCAGAACAAAAAATATATTCCAGAACAAAAAAATATATTCTACTTACTCTCAATACTTCGGCGGCGGCATCATCATCTGCGGCGGTTGTTGCGGCGGTTGTTGCTGTTGCCCCATCATCATCGGTGGCGGCATCATCATCCCCGGCATTTGTTGTCCACCACCCATCATCCCCGGCATCGCCATCGGCGGTGGCAGGTTTTGCGCGTTTTGTTGAAAGTTGGTAAACTGTAAGTAGTAATTTCTCACGTTCGCTTTGTGTTTAAATCCCGAAATGTGTTGTCTTCGAACGGTCGCGGAGTCGTGCGTGAGGTACGCGTCGCAGTATTCGCAGTAATACCGCGTCATTCTCTTCTTCGTAGATCTCTCGCTTTTTGACTTCTTTTTCTTCTTCTTCTTCTTCTTCTTCTTCTTCTTCTTCTTCCCCTCGTGCGGTTTTTGAGAGGTACGTAAAGCGACTTTTGACAGCGACTTTTTTTTTATCTCTTGTTCTCTTTTTCGGATTTTACGACTCTCTCTCTTACGCCGTCTGGCAGTCTGGTGGAAAAACGTTAGAAAAAGTTCGCACGAGCACACACGCACGGCTCCTCTTTCCTTTCTCTCGCTGAAAGAACGCGAGGACGCGGGGTACCGTCGCGCGACAAACGCTTCAAAAGAAAGACAGAGAGAGCGAGAGTCCTTTTTTGAGAGAGTCGCGGGGGGGTTTTAGAATTAGAGAAAAGAGAGAAAGAGGTACATAGATAGCGGCAGAGCAAAACAGGCGCGTAAAAATGGGTAAAAACGTAGAGCCTCGCCTGTGGATCAACACGAAGAAAACCAGACGAGGGAAAGTGATTCCGTGCATGGAGGAAACGACGGCGCTGATGACGGCGTTGAAAAAACACAACTTCGACATGAGCAAGTGTTTGAGAGAGTCGGCGTTGCTGGATAAGTGCACGAGCACGCACGCCAAGGCGCCAAAGGCGAAGAATACGATCAACTTTCACTTGCAAAGGCTGGCTCGTTTAGCGAAAGTTGCGAGATGAACAAGAGGGAGTAGAGTTTTTTTCGAGAGAAGGTGTGAGGAATATAGAACGCGCGCGAGAGAGGAACAACCGAACGCTGCGCCAGTTGAATATAGTCGTTTAGAAACAATTTGTGTACTATACTTACGTGCGATATTTTAGGAAACTACTAAACACTTACGTTTATTATTATTAACAACAGCTTTTGATATGATAGATTCGATTCGTTTTTGGTGGTTCTTCTATTCTTTCGTTTTCTCTCTTATTTTATTTCGCGCGCAAAAAATTAGTTCTTGAACTCGCTGCCGTCGATGGCGTTTTGGAGTCTCGGGTTCGCCCACATTTCAATCTTCTTTGGGATGTTTTCTTCCGGAATGGTGGCGTACTTGGACAAGATTTCGCGGAATCGAGCACCGTCCATAGTTTCTACCTCCAAGAGCTCCTCGACGATTTCATCCATCGCTTCTCTGTTCTCGGAGATGTGCTTGAGCGCCATGACGTACGCCTCGTCCGCGATTCTCTTCACCGCAACGTCGATGTCGTTTTGTAACTTTTCGGACATCGAGTTCTTCGCCATCATTCTCATGATCATATCGCCAGATTGTTGGTCTTGGACCGCCCACGGTCCGACGTCGGACATGACAAACGCGGTGACCATTTGCTTGGCCATGGAGG
>Ga0181600_10002373_pt1 | contig 14534 bp, 9 predicted proteins | sample 041ome_2_FD_132982 | JGI IMG/M metagenome (GOLD analysis project Ga0181600, IMG submission 132982) | Coastal salt marsh microbial communities from the Groves Creek Marsh, Skidaway Island, Georgia - 041406US metaG (megahit assembly) | ecosystem: Environmental > Aquatic > Marine > Intertidal zone... | reverse complement strand
TATAGCGCGCTACAAGCTTTCCTGCACGATAGTCTCATTACCGATGATAAAAAGCACCACTGTTCTGTGTTTTAGAAGCCTCAAGTAAGTCTTATGTAAACGACTGATTCAGTATAGTTAATTATACTTTGCATACGGTCATGCATACGGTGGTGGAAGGAGGTCTAATTAATGCCCCGGGGGTGTTCTTTCAGGCTATGTAGTTTAAGTAGTACCTACTTAGACATTTTAGAGGCAATTTAGAAAAAAAAGTGAAGTCTCGAACGTCTGCTAACGGCCAGAAGCGGACACTAAACGCCCATACTGCTTGAGCCTATATTTGCAGTTATTGTATGTCGAGGCCTGTTACTGCACGATCACGAATTAGCTCGAATAGGCGACTTTGTTCGAAGTTGTTGGTTTCAAGGTCTTCAAGAGTAGCCCCACTCAACTCCAAGTCTTCCATATAGATAATCATTAGTTCATTCCGGCGAGCATCGTCTAGATGGACAAGGCGACTCCTGATAATTTCGTTTGGAAGTGAGAATCCTGATCCCTCAACCATCTGTGCGACAGCATGGGAATCCGAGCCTACTATGGCTTCAGTAATATTCTCTTTCTCGTATGCATTAGACCCTGCATAGAATGATAGACCGTCAATTTCGACTCTCCAGGGCTCTTCACTATAATCGTAAGTAATGTCGTTTTCCTCATAATATCCCTCAAACTGAATCCAGTAGAGGCGACGAACAACCCTATTCTCTATCTCGACAAAGATGTGAATTTCAGCCCTTGCAACCTCATACAAGTCAATTGTGGTACTACCCAACAACATGAATTCTTCAGAGGTACTAACTGTCACTTGCGGCCAGCGCTCTGAGCTTACCAATGATTCTTGTGCCCAAATCGAAGAGGAGCTTGTTATTGATAAAGCCAGTAAAACTATCAAGATGAGATTCTTAAGCTGCATAGCCTAATCTTCCTTTCAATGCTTTAAAGCATTATGGAACTGCTTTTCTGGCGTAGCAAGCTAATGTCCGCTTTGGATAGAAAGCAGGCATTACTGCTATTTATCAAAATAGTTTATTAATACAACAAACTTATCAGGGTCGGCCTCTCCAAACAGATTGTTCCCAGTGAGAAGGATCGGTATTGCCTTCGGCACAGATAAATTCAAGGATTTCTTCACCAAGAACAAGGCCAAACTCTCTTGTGAAGGTGTAGTTGTCAGTGAGCGCTCCGGGATCTTCCACAGTTAGTTCAACCAAAAGAGTTCCCAGTTCCGGCCGAGTGTATCGCTCAGTCACTATCATCTGGTCTGTATGAATGCCAAAGCCGGGTGTGTATTCATTAAAGCCAGAAGTTTCCACAACCAATGTATCTCCTTCCCAGTGTCCTCTTGAGTGACCTTGCCAGCTGGGATTCCAGATTTCCGGCATGTCCCGGCCATCCATAAATACCTGTCGCCAGCCAGGAGTCTGGAACTCCATGATTTGTATCATTATTTCTGGTGTCTGGGTGATTTGCCATGGAAAACCAATAGCCATGCTTGTGGGTACTGCACTCTGAGGTAAACAGTAAGCTGCTGCATTCTGAAAATTTAATGCACGATATTCAGCATCCATTTCTGCCGCCCAGGGTTGGTAGGGAGGCCTGGGATTTTGCCGGGGGCTATCAGACGATTGCCTTATTACCCACATCCCTGAAAAATCCACATCACCATTGAAAAGCCTAGGGGTTGGGCCAGAAGTCTCTCCCGAGTTTCTTAATATATCCACAGCCAGCATCCCCGGATCATCACCAATGGTGCCAAGATTGATACTCCACTGAATATTTAGATCATGCTGCAGTGTTTCACTGTCTGCGATAAACAAACCTTCCTCGGAATAGGATTGATACATTGCCGTACGAAACAGGAAACTCAGGTTGTAAGAACCTTCAGGTAGCCCGGAAATTGTATAATCACCATCCAGTGTTGTTAACCCCGAGTACTCTTCACCAGTATCAACATTTACTAGGGTCACTGCCTGGTTCAAGCCAGTAATATTGAGGCCATTCGGATCTATCAGACTGCCTGTAATTGTGCCCTGGGCATTGGCAACTGTCTGCATAACAAGCAGAAATAGTGTGATGCTGTACTTCTCAAGTAGCTTTTTCATAGCTCCTCCATACAGTTCTAGTTTTTTGATGATTATTTGTGCAATAGATGGCTTCGTCAAGCAATGTCTAATTTATTATCTATTCCTTGACGCTATACAGTCTTGAACACCAATTTGCAGATGTGGCAAGACTTTAGTGGATGTTAATAGTCTTTAAATAAGGGGTTTTATTAGAATTTATGTGGGATAGAAGACTGTTATGGACTTCTCTATTTCTTAATATGGTGCGGACGGAGAGACTTGAACTCTCACACCTTGCGGCACTGGAACCTAAATCCAGCGCGTCTACCAATTCCGCCACGTCCGCACAGGCCGCGCATTATACCCGAACTTATTTGATAATGCCCACGCTATTGTGTGTAAGAATCAGTCTGCTCGCAGTAGCTGCAAAGGTTTCTGTTTCAATACAGACCTGGTCGCTACCAATGCAGTGAGTACGCTCAAGGTTGAGATAGCGATAATACTAAACAAGGTTATGCCCCAGGATAAATCCCAGATACTGTCGAAAATAAACCAGGAAATGGCATAAGAAATCAGCAGACTCATGCTGACCCCGATAAAAGCAGCAAAAAAGCCGAGAATACCAAATTCAATTTGTATCATGCGTTTTACATCCTTGAAGTTAGCACCGAGAATCTTCAATAAATTAATTTCCCAGAAACGGGTTTTGACCTCATAGCGGGCAATGGAAAATAACACGACCAGTCCAGCAAAAATGGCCAGGTAGGCCATCACTTTAATTCCCCAGCTGATCTGATTGGTGATATCCAGAATACTGGCAACCAGTTGGCCAACGTTAATGATTGAAATATTAGGCAGGTTTTCCACGATTTCATTCTGGATAGTCAGATGTTGCTCTTCTGGGACATTACTGACTGCAGCGACAAAGGTCTTTGGTGCCGGGTCTAATACACCAGGCTGAAAAGATATAAAAAAGTTTGGTTGGAATGAGTTCCAGTCAACTGTCCGTAAATTCATGACTCTGCCGCTAATGGGAACACTTTGTACGTCGAAACTGATGACATCACCAATTTGCGCATTGATGCGTTCAGCAAAGTCCAGTTCCAGTGAAATTCCGGGCAGCTCATCAGAGCCAAAGACCCAGGGGCCATCCCAGATTTCACCGGCCACCAGCGTTTCAGAGCTTTTCAGTGTGTCCTGGTAAGTCAGATTAACTGAACGTCGGCGTTGCATCTGCTCATCCGGCGTTTCTTCCATATCAGTTATTTCACCGGCATTGATACTTTCCATACGTGCGCGCACCTGGGGAGAAACAAAAGAAAGCGAGTGGCCGTAGTCACCCAGAATAGTTTCCAGTGGTGCAAGCTGGTCGGGCTGAATGTCAAACATGAAAAAATCCGGTACAGAAAAATCATCTGGCTGGGCAATTTCTTCCTGTAGGCCTTTTTCGATCTGTGGAATAAGATTGATAAGTAGAGAGCCCAATCCTATTGCCAGAAAGCAGGATATTGCTCCCAGGCGGTTGCGGTTTAAATTGCGCAGAGCAAGTTTCTGAGTTACTGCAGAGTGGTTGGAAAAGGTGCCACAATATTTCAGGATATACCAGGCAACGATGCCGAGGACAAAAATGGCGACAAGAAAAGCAGCGATAAACAGGCTGCCAACCAATACAGAGCTGGACTGCCAGATAGCCAGTAACCAGAAGACAATCAGAATAGGCGCATAACTCATGACATGTCGTTGCCAGTGTGCCAGGGTTTTGCTTGGCTGTACTTTTTCGTGGAACAGGGCAATCGGGTGCAGATCATAAATTTTGGAAAGAATTGGCAGACAGCAAATGACGCTACCGATAGTGCCTAAAAACAAAGCCAGAATAAAAGAGCTTAATTCCATTTGGTTCTCAAAGCCGCGGGGTAAAAATTCCTCAAATAAACCAGGTAATACCGGCATGGTAATAAAGCTGATAACACTGGCTATGCTTGCACTGATAGCGCCAAGTAGCACAATTTGTATCAGGGTCATCAGGTAAGCCTGTTTTGGCGTGCCACCCAGACACATTAGAATCGCCATGTCTTTAAAACGGCTGGTGAAGAATGAGCGGAATAAATAAGCCGCACCAACACCGGCTAAAAATAATGCGATAAGGGCGATCAGTCCCAGATAGTCATTCATATAACCCAGGATGCGGCCCAAATCTTCACTGCGTTCCTGGTGAGTTGTCATGCTCATGCGGCGGGTATCACCAAGAATTTCCAATTCAGCCTGACGGAACTCATCCTCCCAGGTATCCATATTGACGTCTTCGGTAAATTTATAGAATCGCGAATAATTAATACGGCTGCCTAGCTGAATCAGTCCAGTTGCCTGGATTTGTTCCAGGCCCATGTAAATGGGTGGGAAATTGGACATCACGGAGATCGTGCTGCTGGGGTCGATTTCGATGATGTCTGTGATCGTATAATCGACATTGCCTATTTTGATGGAGTCGCCAAGACTCAGGTCCAGCGTCAACATTAAATCCTGAGCAACCCAGATATTGTTGCCGCTAAATAATTGCTGACGTAATTCATCATTCAGGACGCCGCCACGCTGTAAAGTGAACTCCCCGTACTGCGGGTAATTTCCATCAATACCAATAAGCTGGCTCATGCGTGAGGCATCATTCCCTGCCACCATCGAAAGAAAGGAAATCTGATCGGAATATTCATAGTCGGCATTAAAAATATTATCAGCCAGAGTCAGTTCAACCTCAGTTAATGGTGCATTGGCAGAAATCTGGGCATCAGCCGTAAGAATGGCTCTGGAATTATTGTTCAGGTGTGTATCAATTGAATTTTTAAAGGAATCCAGTGCGATAAAACCAATCAAACCGATAGATAGATTGATAATAAAGAAAAGGCTGAAACGAAAATTATTAAAAATTTCCTTGCAGGCGAGTCTTAGCCAGAGCATCAGATAAATTTGCCTCCCTGTAAACGCAACTGGCGTCCACAGCGTAAAGCCAGTTCTTCATTATGCGTGACAAACAACAAGGTCATATGATGCTGCTTGACCAGATCAAAAATCATATCGCTGATATGTTCACCGGTGGCATTGTCCAGATTGCCGGTGGGCTCATCGGCCAGCAAAATACTGGGCCTGACTACCATGGCGCGGGCAATCGCGACGCGCTGGCATTCACCACCACTGAGTTGGTGAGGGAAATGTTCAATACGGTGGCTTAGTCCGACCTGTTCCAAGGCTTCTTTAGCTTTTTCGGTAGCAGACTTGTCCTTAAATAAATCCAGTGGCAGGGAAACATTTTCCAGCGCAGTCAGATGCGACATCAGATGAAACTGCTGGAAAATGATGCCGATATTTAATGCCCTGAATTTAGAGAGCTCTTCTTCGCTGAGCGATTGCATGTTTTGATCATTCAGCAATATGGTGCCTGAGCTGGGATTGTCGAGACCTGCCAGCAGGGTTAATAAGGTGGATTTACCACTGCCTGACTGGCCGAGAATGGCAACACTTTCACCGGCTTCCATACTCATATTGAGGTTTTTCAGAACTTCAATGGTTTCCGAGCCGCCAGCAGTTTCAAAGTTTTTATGAAGATTATTAACTTCCAGAATCATTTAAGGCTTTAATCCTTTAATCAATAGGGGAGCAGGGGGAGTAAAAACTGATAGACGTTTTCAGCAACAATTTTACTGCCTTCAACATTGGGGTGTATGCCATCAGCCTGGTTGAGTTCAGCAATTCCGGCGACATCCTGCAGCAGGAAAGGCATGAAATCCAGCTCATATTCTTTAGCCAGGTCAGGAAAAACCTGGGCAAAGGATGAGGTGTACTCTTCCCCCATATTAGGCGGAGTAAGCATACCTGTCAGTGCGACTTTAACACCATTAGCCTGAGAAAACTCTATGGTAGCAGCCAGATTGTTTTTCATGTTCTCAACACTGAGTCCACGCAAACCATCATTGGCACCTAAAGCAAGAATGACCAGATCTGGCTGTGAGCGGACGTACCATTGCATGCGTTCCAGTGCGCTGGCTGACGTTGAGCCACTGATACCAGCATTGATAATGTTAATGTAATTGTATCCTTCGGCTTGCAGACGTTCATCGACAAGGTTGGGAAATGCCTGCTCGACATCAAGGCCTAATCCTTCGGTCAGGGAATCTCCCAGAAACAGAATAGTAAATTCATCCTGTGCCTGTACTTTCGAGAAAGTGCTCAAGGTTAAAAACAGACTGAAAATAATTCTATGTAGCATCAGCGCATTCTATCTTAATAAATTGGCATTTATAGCTAAAAACGTGTAAAAAATGTTGAAGGTTTTAAGCTTTGTTATTTTAGCCAGGTTATAGACATTCAAAGTATCGGCAGGGGATTCAAGAAGGTGAAGCTATGTGTAAGTCACATGATGATAAGCCCAATAATGCAACTGAGGAAAATCAAGCAGGCGTTACGCGCCGCAATCTGCTGAAGCAGGGAACGGCTGCAGCACTTACCGGCGTTGCTGCGGCTGCATCCAGCCGACTGGCTGCACAGCAGTCTTCTGCCACCAGTTCTGCCGGGCAGACATCATCAGTACCGCCAGTCGGAGAAACATTCAAGGCTTTTGTGCGACAGCCAGCCGGTGCTGAGATTCAGGATGTACGCCTGTTGCCGATTCAGGAAAACATGGTGGTGGTCCGTAGTGAGGCCGCACAATGCTGTTACTCAATAATCAATCAGGCACTGGGTGAGAATGGGGAAGGCTCACGTGGCGATGAGGCGAGGATTCTTGGGCACGGCGGTGTTGGAATTGTTGAAGCAGTAGGTCCTTCGGTAAGGCGTGTGCGGCCAGGTGACAGGGTACTGGTTACCAATACCCCAAATTGTGGTGAGTGTTATAACTGTTTACGTGGCAGGGGTGATATTTGTCAGATGAATCCTTCTGCCGGTGAGCCTTTGGTTTCAATTGGAGAGTTGGCGGATGGGACGCCAGTTGTACAGCATAATAATACCGGTGGCTTTGGTGAATTGATGGTGACCTATGAGTGGTATTGCGTGCCCGCTTTTACCGATGCCGCAGCTGAGGATCTGGCTATGCTGGGATGCGTAGGTGCCTGTGGTTTGGGTGCTGTGACAACTTATGTGCCTGCTGATTTTGGTTCCAATGTGGTTGTGTTCGGTGCCGGTCCGGTGGGCCTCAGTGCGATTCAGGGAGCGAGAATTATGGGTGCGGCTCAGATAATCGCCATTGAGCCTATAGCAGCGCGCCGGGAACTGGCCTTGAGTATGGGTGCGACTCTGGCGCTTGATCCGAATGTTGAGGCTGATAATCTGGTGCAACACATTCGGGATTTATGTAGCGGTCCAACAGACAGAAAACTTATTGGAGGGCGTGACAGCCGGCCCAATGGCGACAGCCGGGGTGCGGATCTGGTCGTAGCTACGGTTGGCGCCGAGTTCCGCACACCGACAGTTGAACGTGGTCCTGACCCGACAGCATTGTTACCTACCAAACAGGCCTGGGAATGCACTCGTGCAGCTGGCAGACTGGTGACACTGGGTTTACCACGTGGAGAGATAAGTCTACCTGCAGGCACCTGGTCTAACCGTGGGCGAATTCATTATGCTGGCCAGTATGGAGGCGTAAATGCGAAAGCAGATGTTCCACGTTTCGTTGAATTGATAAACCAGGGACTCTTCGATGCCGGCGCGATGGTAACGATGTCGGTTCCAATGGGGCAGACCAAACAGGCCTTTCAGGCCGTTGCGGACCGCACCACAGTCGGCGCTGTGGTTACCTTTAATTAAATAATTAAGGTTTTCAAGTATACGCTTTGGGATATTGAGCTACTTAAACCGCTTACTATAAAAAAATGCCTCAAAGGCCTTGCCGTCAATAACCGGTAGCCAACCGGATATTAGTCCACTCATTTTTCATTTTGCTGCTGTTTCGACAGTTTTAGTGTCATGGTTTGCATAAAATGCCAGCAATACCCTTACAAAATGTAATAGTATAGATTGTACTAGTATAAATTATAATAGTATAATCTGGCCTATTGTCATCTGATGATCATATATATCCGTAAAAATGAATACAAAGATTTTATGTTTGGCTGCGCTGAGTCTGGGTAAGGCTTCTGGCTACGATATAGGGAAAAAGTTGGAAGATCCCTTCGGGCATTTTGTTGATGTTGCGCGTAGTGGCGTGTATCCGGTACTTAAAAGTCTGGAGGAGGAAGGGCTGGTTCAATCTGAAATTGTTGAACAGGAAGCGCTGCCAAATAAGAAAATCTATGACTTAACGGATGCAGGCAGGGATTTTTTAAAAGCAGAATTAGAAGTATTAGTGCCAACGCATAAAATTCGTTCGCAGTTTATGTTCCTGCTCTTTTTCGCCGAAATGCTTTCACCAGAGCGCCTTGAAACTATTTTTGAGGAACGCATAAAGGATATGGAATGCTTTTTGCAAGATGAACCACGATGGCGTGAATATGTTAGCGGCAACAAAGGTCAGGAATTTTTACTTGAGTATGTGCATGACAAAGTGAAAGCAGAGAAAGAGTTTTTAGAGAAGAATGCAGAGATGTTGATAGAAGGTTTGAAAAATAAGGAAGTTGCCGGGGAGACGGCTGAGGAGATGAGTTATGAATAAGTCTGTAGGGATAGCACTGGGAGCCTGCGTAGCGCTGGTGGTGTGGATGGCATCAGGCATGGTAATGCGTGATAACAACGTTGAAGAGATGAGTGACCTCAATGCTGGCACAGCTTCTCAAGCTGTAGATAACCGCGTACTGGTAGAAGTGACTGATATGCAGGCAGAAGAGATTACCAGTTACATTATTGCCAATGGCAGTGCGGTACCTGACCGTGAGGTTTTATTACGCGCGGAAACCAGTGGTCAAATTGACGAGATTTTAGTCAGTGAAGGCAGTTATGTTGATGCTGGCAGTGTCATTATGCGAATTAAAATGGATGACCGTGTCATACGTGAAGAACAGGCCACAATTAACTTGCAGGAAAAGCAGCGGCTTTATGAAGCCCAGACTAATCTGCATGAACGTGGTTTTGTTTCAAGCACTGAGCTTGATACGGCGTTGACACAACTAAAACTCGCAGAAGTTGAGCTTGAACGCATTCAACTGGAAATTGAAAAAACCTATATCCGGGCACCTTTCAGCGGCTACATAGAAGAAAACCTGGTGGATCTGGGAGAATATGTTGGGTTGGGTAATGAATTGACCCGTATAGTCGATAACGACCCGCTGGTTGTAAATACTTATGTATCGCAGAGTGATGTGGAGTTTCTGGCTTTGGGTGTTGAATCAAAAGTCGAGATGATTAACGGACGCGAGACGACTGGTCAGATCCGGTACATTTCGCCCCGGGCAAATGAAGCTACCCGCACATTCCGTGTTGAGATTGCTGTCCCTAATACCGAAGACTTGAGAGCGGGCAGTAGCGTCATAGCCAGAATTCCGCGCAAGCAGGTAAAAGCACATTATCTGTCGGCAGGGCTGTTAACCCTGAACGAAGCTGGTGATATTGGTATTAAAACCGTGAACTATGAAGGTGTGGTTGAGTTTTATCTTGCCAAGATTGAAGCATCAGATGTTAATGGGATGTGGATTAGTGGTTTGCCTGAAGTTGCAAGAATTATTACTGCCGGGCAGGGCTTTGCAGCCATTGGTGAAGCTGTCAGGATCACGCTTGCTGACGGTGAAATGGCATGGAGTTCTGATATTCCCATGCCGCAGTATTCGGAATTTAAGTAAACCTGATCAAAACGTTTAACCAAGACAGAATTTTATTATGAATACTTTAATAGACGCTGCTTTTTCCAGACCTAAAGTTGTGATTCTGATGTTGGTCGCAACCATGGTTGCGGGTGCTTATTCTTATGTGACAATTTCAAAAGAGTCCATGCCTGATATCCCTATCCCTATTGTTTATGTCTCAATGGTGCATGAGGGTATTTCACCCGAAGACGCTGAACGTCTTTTAGTGATGCCCATGGAGCAGGAATTACAATCTTTGGAAGGCTTGGATGAAATGACCTCCACAGCGTCTGAAGGACACGCTTCGGTTCTGATGGAATTTGACGCCGGCTACGATATTGATCAGGCTTTACTGGATGTCAGGGAACAGGTTGACAGAGCCCGTGCAGAACTCCCGCCTGAAACACTCGAGCCAACAGTAAATGAAGTCAATATATCGGAATTTCCGGTGCTTTCGGTGTCTTTGTCAGGAAGAGTTGCGGAAAGAACACTGATCACTATTGCCAGGGATCTACAGGATCGTATTGAAGGCCTACCCAATGTACTTGAAGTGACCATAGGTGGTGACCGTGAAGAAATGCTCGAAATTCTGATTGAGCCTTCTGTACTTGATGCTTATCAGTTGTCGTTTCAGGATATATCCAGTCTGGTGATTAATAACAACCAGTTGATTGCCGCTGGAGCTCTGGACTCAGGATCCGGCAGAATGGTTTTAAAAGTGCCAGGTGTCATATCAGAACTGGAAGATATCCTGACAATGCCTATTAAAGTCCTGGATGATCGTGTAGTTACCTTTCAGGATGTTGCCACTATAAGAAGAACTTACAAAGATCCTGAAAGTTTTGCCAGAATTGGCGGTGAAAATGCCGTGGTGCTGGAAATTTCCAAACGCACCGGGGCCAATATTATAGAAACGATAGAAGCTGTACGAACCCTGATTGACAATTCTCAGGAGGCATGGCCAGCATCTATAGAAGTCACTTACCTGCTGGATGAATCTGAGTCGATCCGTACCATGTTGGGTGATCTGGAGAATAATGTTATTACCGCCATTATCCTGGTGATGATTGTAGTCATAGCAGCACTTGGCGTTGGTCCGGCGCTACTGGTTGGTTTGGCTATACCTGGTTCCTTTCTCGCCGGCATTTTGATTATTCAAACTATGGGATTGACCATCAACATGATCGTGTTGTTCAGCCTGATTCTGGTGGTTGGTATGTTGGTAGATGGCGCCATTATTACTATTGAGCTTGCAGAACGCCTCAGGTCGGAAGGTCTTCGCAGAAAAGAAGCTTTTGCCATGGCGGCAAAAAGAATGGCCTGGCCAATTATTGCGTCGACAGCAACTACTTTATCGGTATTTTTCCCTCTGCTTTTCTGGCCGGGAATGGTGGGCGAGTTTATGAAATATTTGCCGATTACGGTTCTGTTTACACTCAGCGCTTCACTGTTTATGGCCTTGTGTTTTATTCCAGTCCTGGGTGGCGTTGTTGGTAGACAGATCAGTGCAAAGACTGTTGCCAAAACCGAACATGTACAGCATCAGAGTGTTAAATCTGCAAAAGGGGCCACCCTGGTGTATTTGAAATTTCTTTGGAAGTTGCTTAACCATCCAGGCAAGGTGCTTGCTGTCACAATCCTGTTTCTGTTTGGGGCTTATTTTGCTTATGGAAAATTAGGTAAAGGTGTTGAGTTCTTTCCCTATCAGGAACCCGAATTTATTCAGGTGGAAATCCATGCCAGAGGGGATTTATCCATTTATGAGAAAGATCAGATAATGAGTGACGTGGAAGTGCGCCTGTTGGATATGGATTATCTGGACGCTGTATATACCAGAACAGCAGGTGGTGGAGGTCAGGGTAATAATGCTGCTGAAGATACAATCGGTGTTGTTCAACTGGATTTTGTTGATTGGGATTTACGCCCAACCGCAATTGAATTACAACAAGTCGTGCGTAGCAGACTGGCAGATGTCCCTGGTATTCAGATTGAAATTGCAGAACAGGAAAATGGTCCAACCTCTGGCAAACCCATCGAGCTTAAGGTTAGCTCGGAGGATCCTGCAGTACTCAACGAAACGGTTGCAACAATTTTATCAACAATGGATGAAATTGGTGGCTTCACCGATGTTGAAGATAATCGGACGCTGCCGGGTATTGAATGGGAGTTGCTGGTGGACAGGGAAGAAGCAGCCAGATATGGGGCAGATATTACCAGTCTGGGTAGTGCTGTACAGTTGCTGACGACAGGTCTTAAGCTGTCAGAATATCAGCCTGATGATGCGGATGAAGAGCTTGATATCCGTTTACGTTTCAATGACGTGAATCGGAATATGGAGCAGTTAAGTCAGTTAAATGTTCCAACGATGAATGGCTTAATCCCCATTGGTAATTTTTTAAATTTTGAAACATCACAAAAAACAGGTGTTATTAATCGTATCGATGGCAGCAGAACGCTGACGATTCAAGCTGATGTTGAAGCGGGATTGCTGGCAGCCAATCAGATCAACCTGTTGAGAAATGCTTTGCAGGATTTGACTTTTGACCCGGGTGTGAATGTCAGTTTTGGCGGTGAGGACGAAGACCAGGCTGAAGCCATGGGCTTTCTGGCGAAAGCCTTTGTCGTTGCCATCGTATTTATGATTGGTATTTTATTGACTCAGTTTAATAATTTTTATCAGTCATTTCTGATTATTTCTGCCGTGATTTTTTCAACGGCTGGTGTGCTGATCTTTTTAATTATCAGTGGGCAGCCATTCGGTATTGTGATGTGCGGTATTGGTGTTATAGCGCTGGCAGGGATTGTGGTAAACAATAATATTGTACTGATAGATACTTATAATGAAATCAGAAAAAACACAGACTTTAGTGTAAAAAGAGCGGTCATAGAAACTGCTGCACAACGTATTCGTCCGGTATTACTGACATCAGTTACGACAATATTAGGTCTGGTCCCGATGGTGCTTGCAATAAGCATCAATATCATTGATCAGGAAATTATTATTGGTGGTCCTTCCACTCAAATGTGGGTGCAATTATCAACCGCAATTGCCGGCGGTTTGTTCTTTGCTACTATGCTTACTTTGATTTTTACGCCTTGTATGTTGGTGCTGGGTGAAAAACTGTTTAAAAAATCAAAAAGTAAGAAGGTAGATAAATCGAGCGCAAAACCAAGGGCTCGTGCTGCCAGATTAAAACCGGCGCAATAAATAAGGTCAGCCTGATATCCCCTGAGATTTATTTTGCAGGCCCTGAGAAGGCCTGCATGCCTGTTGTTGCTTTATGCAAAGCGAAACTTCAGTCGTGATAGAATATCGGGAAACTAAAATAACGGTCCGGTGCTTTATAGCGCCAGGGACTGAAAAATAAAAATCAGAGATTGAAGCCAGTCAGTAAGAACCAGAAAGTAAGGAGTAGTCACCATGACACTGATACGTGAGCAAGATGTCATCCAAAGTGTAGCGGATGCTTTGCAGTATATTTCTTATTATCACCCGCTTGATTACATTCAGGCTGTACATCGCGCTTATGAGCGTGAAGAATCACCCGCGGCGAAAGATGCCATGGCGCAGATTCTGACCAATTCCCGCATGTGCGCAGAAGGCAAACGACCCATTTGTCAGGATACAGGTGTCGTCGCTATTTTTGTTTATATCGGGATGGATGTGCAGTGGGATTTTGATACGGGGCTGGAGGAAGTTATTAATGAGGGTGTACGTCAGGCATACACGCATCCTGATAACGTATTACGTGCTTCAATAGTCAGTGATCCTGCTGGCGCCCGTATCAATACCAAGGACAACACACCTGCAAATATCTATTACAAGCTGGTTCCGGGTAATAAGGTTGAATTCAAACTGGCCGCCAAAGGCGGTGGTTCAGAAAACAAATCTAAACTCGTTATGCTGAACCCAAGCGACAGTATTGTTGACTGGGTATTGAAAACTGTACCGACCATGGGCGGTGGCTGGTGTCCACCTGGGATACTCGGGATTGGTATAGGAGGCACTGCGGAAAAAGCAGCCTTAATGGCAAAAGAAGTCTTGATGGAACATGTCGATATAGATGAACTTCGCGCCCGAGGTCCGCAAAATACGCTTGAAGAATTACGTCTGGAACTGATGGAAAAAGTGAACGATCTGGGTATCGGCGCGCAGGGTATCGGTGGTTTAACGACGGTGGTGGATGTAAAGATTAAAGAGTTTCCAACCCATGCAGCATCAAAGCCTGTCGCGATGATTCCCAACTGTGCAGCAACCCGTCATATCCATTTTACGCTGGATGGTTCTGGGCCTGCTGAGCTGATTCCGCCGAAACTGGAAGACTGGCCGCAAGTTACCTGGCAGGCAGCACCAAATGCACGACGGGTAAATCTGCAAACAGTCACGCGTGAGGATATTGCCAGCTGGAAGCCGGGTGATACCTTGTTACTTTCTGGCACCATGCTGACCGGTCGTGATGCAGCACATAAACGTTTAATTGAACTCTATAACAAAGGTGAAACCTTGCCGGAAGGTGTGGACTTGAAAGACAAATTTATTTACTACGTTGGTCCCGTGGATGCGGTGCGTGATGAGGTGGTTGGTCCGGCTGGTCCAACAACGGCAACACGAATGGATAAGTTTACTGATGCCTTGCTGGAAAAATCCGGGTTAATGGGAATGATTGGTAAGGCTGAG
>Ga0181600_10002352_pt1 | contig 14626 bp, 10 predicted proteins | sample 041ome_2_FD_132982 | JGI IMG/M metagenome (GOLD analysis project Ga0181600, IMG submission 132982) | Coastal salt marsh microbial communities from the Groves Creek Marsh, Skidaway Island, Georgia - 041406US metaG (megahit assembly) | ecosystem: Environmental > Aquatic > Marine > Intertidal zone... | reverse complement strand
CGCGGACGTGGACGACGACGACGATGAAGGACGAGGAAACGAGCCCGTTGATATCGCCCGCGGGGAAGACGCCGACGCGGTGGTCGACCCGAACCGTCGTCGCGGGCGTCAGCGCGATCGCGTTGATGACGCTTGGGTGTTACGTCGGGTTCGCCGGCAACGGCGGCGGTGGACTCGGAACGATATGGAACTTTGCGTTCACGAGAACGACGTCGCCGTTCGTGACGTTCACGCTCGATGCGAGTTGGATCGACAAGACGATTCGTGCGGCGAATCCGACGTTTTTCGCGTCGCCGCTGTCAAAGGCGTACATCCTTCGACACAATTACGGTTCGACGTCGTTCTTTGAGGACGAGGACGCGTTGGAAATGACGCGCGTTGGATTGCGAAGATGGACGCTGGCGACGAACGAGGTGAACTATGAATACGGTTTCATGCTCGAGAACGAGAATGGAGCGAGGTTGAGGGAGATTGGAGCGTGGTATACCAATGAACGCGAGAGCGTCACGGCGCCGAGCGCGAACATGAAAAATTGCACCGTAACGTTTGGGCAGTATCGCAACAGGTTGATTTCGCAGACGGACACCAAACCGGCGTTCGATGCAAATGCGTGCTTTGGCGCGTGCGGTGAAGAGTGCGAATTGCCGGATGCGCCCACGCCGATGGCGTCGCTCAGCGGGTCTCAATACACGGGCGGTACTACGTGGGGCAACGACCTAATTACGTGCAACCTCGGAACGGCGACAACGTACGACGCCGCGAAACAGTCCTTCTATATCGACGGTTCTCAAGAGTCTCTGATCGTCTGTCCGTACGACATCGGTCCGGGTCATCATCCTGAGCTGACTATCGAGATTGTCTTCGAGCTGGATCAGAGCTTCGACCCGGCGCACTCGTACGGATGGATTTTTGGCCACGATAACGGTGGTTTCGATCGCTCTTTCATCGTTTCAGATCCTAGATTTGGTGGCGGCATCGCAAGTGGCATCGGCAGTGCTTACAATTCCGGCGCCCCGACGCCTTCGAAAGGCGAATGGCATCACGGTTTGGCCGTGTTCCGTCAAGGCGTGGCGGCTGGCTCGTACACGGCGCTTGATGGTGCCATTTCGCCAAACAAAGCGACGGCGAATAACAATGAAGGGAAAACCAGCTTCTCCATCGGTGGGCTCCCAGGCGTTGTGTATCACGAACACAGCATGATTGGTTGGATCAGATACTTTAACTTTTACGTCGGCGCCCTATCCGAGGACCAAGTTGAAGCCATGTACGTGAGGAACACTCCGTGGCCGTGAACGGTTGTCACGTCCTTTTTGCCTTTTCTTCCCTTCAACACGAATTATAATATACCGGTAGTACATCTCATGTTCCACGACATCTCAGGTTCCACGGATTCGTGTTGTACGAGTACCGGAATCCTGCGACGTACAGCAGAACTTCACATCATACGCGACTCCGCCGTAACTCGACCCCATCAAAATCAACGCAAAGATTTTGTGTGCTTGACGCCACGAGGAGGAGAAGCGCGCTCTTTGTTTTTTCTTCGTGCTTCGTTTTCGTGTTGCCGTCTGCGCGCGCGCGCGCGTGCGTGCGTGCGTGCGTGCGTGCGTGAATGAAAAACTAAATGAAATGAAATGAAATGAAATGGAGTGGCGCGAGAGCGCGACGCGACGTGAACCCCCGGGGCGAAGTCGACCGACCGACCGATTAAATTGAACACGAGAGCGCGTCGACGTCCACTCGATACGCGCGCGCGAGTTAACTAAAAGTAGCGTCGGCGTCAGCGTCAGTCGTCGCCAACATGTCCTTCATGGATGCGAGAGAACACGGAAGCAAGGTTGGAAGCGGTGGCGTGGCTTCGGCGCAACAGTCGGCGATCGACCGACGAGAGCGATTGAGAAGACTGGCGTTGGAGACGATCGATCTGGCGAAAGATCCGTACTTTATGAAGAACCACTTGGGGACGTACGAGTGTAAACTCTGCCTCACGCTGCACTCAAACGAGGGCAATTACCTGGCGCACACGCAAGGGAAGCGACACCAACAAAACTTGGCGAAACGGGCGGCGAGAGACGCGAAAGAGTCCGGCATCGGGGGCTCGGCGGCGAGCGCGAGCGCGCTGAGGAATATCCAACCGAGAAAAACGGCAAAGATTGGACGACCGGGGTACAGGGTGACGAAACAGTACGACGCGAGGTCGCGACAGCGAAGCTTGTTGTTTCAGATTGACTTGCCAGAGATTGAGCGAGGACAAAAACCTAGGTATAGATTCATGTCGGCATACGAACAAAAGGTGGAGGCGTGGGATAAGAGGTACCAGTACATAATATTTGCCGCGGAACCGTACGAGATCATCGCGTTCAAGGTGCCGAACGTGGACGTGGACAAGGCTGGCAAGGATAAATTTTTCACGCACTGGGACGAGGACACCAAGACGTACACGTGTCAATTGACGTTTAGACGCGTGGAATCCGCGGGTGGGGGTGGGGTGAGACGCATGGGTGGGATTCCACCACCCCCGGTCGGTATGGGTGGGTTTCCACCGCCGCCACCCATGGCTATTCCTCCTCCTCCGCCACCGCCTCCCCCCGGTAGGTAGGTAGCTCGCCGCCGCGCGGCGTCCTCTTCGTGTACATCGTCCTCTAGCCTCGGTCGACCATGGGTCTCGATTGATTGATTGATCAATTGATGACTGAAATTGTTATCATAGTAATGAAATACATTCACCCACAGTCAAACGCGCACCGCGGACGCTCCAACGATTCGTATCAAAGAGCGTCTGCGACTCCCTGGATGATTGAGAGGGGGAAGAATTGCTCTCTCGACTTTACTGGAACGCGACACATCGCGACGCACCGCGAAAGACGCGTCGTCGACGAGCCGAACGCGAGGGCGTTTCCAACCATGCAGAGATTACTACCCGTGGTCTCCGCCGCGGCGTTGCGCGAATCTTCCACAGCGACGACGACGACGACGACGACGACCCGCGATGATGATGGTTTGGGAAACGAATCGACATCCATAACCACGTCGTCGCGGCTGACGGGAAAGGAAAACGACGCGACGACGACGACGCCGACGAAGAAGGACGACAAAATTTATCAATCCCGAGGGGTTAGGAACGGACCGACGAAGAGAATGGACCGACGGGAACCGACAAGGTTGGCGTTGTCGCCACTGGTGAATGCGAACGAGGAAACGCGCGCGAATAGTAGTCGAGGCGCGACGACGACGACGACGCCTTTGAGACGGGTGAGGAGTTTAATGGCGGCGGCAGCGGTGGCGGCGATGGGTACAGGAGGTGAGGAAACATGCGCAAACCGTCAGGGCGATGGGTACGCCGCCGCGTTGCAGGTTATAAAGGACAAATTTGAGACGCGTGAACGCGAGTTGGTGCGTTTTATGCGAGAGATGGCTAGACGTGCGGACGTCCAGAGCGAGGAGCTTCGAGACGCCCTCGATGCGCTAGCCGCGGCGGAGGAGGAACACGAGAAGGCCTTGAAAGAGATTGCAGACGCGCGTGCGAGCGAGCGGGACGCGCTCGAGTACTCAATTCTATTAGAAAACAAGGAGCGTCTCGCCGAGCGCGACAAAGCCGCCGCGCTCGCCTCGCGTCTCGCCGACCGAGACGAAGAGATTTCAGCGCTCAACGACGAGATTCACCGTTTAACCGACCGCTTATCCTCCGTGGCTAAAGCGGAGTCAGAGAGCAGAGCGAAACCCCAGACAACGAGCGCCGCCGCCCGTTACGCCGTCGCAAATCTCAGAAGTGAAATTCGCGACTTGTTACGCGACGAACTTCGAGCCGAGATTGCTGCCGAGATTGTCGCCAGCGCCGGTAAACCACAGCGGTGACCGGCTCGTCATATATTTATACCTAGTACATTAACCGCTAGTGGTTCGCTTGTCAATCTAAACGTGCGTCGTCGAGGAATCAAACATTGTCAAGTCGCGTCCAGTCGCGAACCTCTTTGCAGTGACTGAGCAGACTCCACGTCACGTCACAGAAAGTCACAGAAAGTCACAGAAAGTCACCGCACACGTCGACTCTCCTCCTCCTCCTCCTCCTCCTCCTCTCGTGCGTTCGTACCTGGGACGAAAAGACGCGGTGAGACAGCCGAGTAGGGAGTCCACGACAAGACGCGTGAACGACGTGCACGACGTCGACGAGGAAACGAAAAAGTGGTGGTTTGTCAGTCACTCATTGAACGAAAAGACGACGACGAGACGTCGTTAGTGTAGACATAGAAGAAGGAGCGGAATGTCGACGCCGGCGAGAAAACGCCTGATGCGTGACTTTAAGAGATTACAGACGGACCCACCGGCGGGGATCAGCGGAACACCGAGCGAGAGTAACATTATGCAGTGGCACGCGGTGATCTTCGGACCAGAGGGGACGCCTTGGGAAGGCGGAACGTTTAAACTCACGATTAGTTTCTCCGAGGAGTACCCGAACAAGGCGCCAGTGGTGAAATTCGTGACGAAAATGTTCCACCCCAACGTGTACAACGACGGGTCTATATGTTTGGATATTTTACAAAACCAGTGGAGTCCGATTTACGACGTCGGAGCCATTCTCACGAGTATTCAGTCGCTCTTGTGCGATCCCAACCCAAACTCGCCCGCCAATTCTGAAGCCGCGGCGCTGTACAACGAAAACAGGAGGGCGTATAACAAGCGCGTCGCCGCCGTCGTGGAGGATAGTTGGTTAGAGATCGGCGCCGCGGCGTCGTGATTAAAGGACATTTTAGCAGCAATTTTTCAACAACAACTGAAATGAAAAACCACTGGTGAACAACAACCTCGACGCCATCATCCGACGCCTCGTGTGCGTACATGCGACGCGCGTGCGCGGCGGTGAAAACGATAGGGATAACACGACGAGAACCACGAGGAAGACAAACTTTTGTGGCGAGACTCGCGCGCGATATACGAGGACGAAGCGGTACCACGGCGATGTCGATTCAAAAAACAACCATGGATGAGACTGGACGACGACGACGACTTTACGGCGCTGAATACGTGGAATCGTGGAAGGATGACGAGGCGAGAGAGAGCAGGGAAAAAGTTTTATCTTGGTACGACGGCGTCAAACGCTCACTGCCTTGGAGAAGAAGTAGACCGCAGGTGACTGTGGAAGTTTTGGACGACGACGAAGACAAGGAAGATGCGAGAGCGGTTGTAAAAATGGAACGCGCAGAAACGAGCGGAAGAATGGACGAGGGCGAAGTGGAATCGGCGGCAAAACTTTGGTCGACACGCGCGTTTGAAAACGGAGGGATGGATCCGAATCAATACGCTTACGGGGTGTTGGTGAGCGAGATTATGAGTCAACAGACGCAAATCGATCGCGTCGCTGAATATTGGACGAGATGGACAAATCGTTGGCCGACGGCGGAGGCGTTGGCGAGCGCGACGATTGAGGAGGTGAACGAAGAGTGGGCTGGTTTAGGATATTATCGTCGCGCCAAGTTCTTGCTCGATGGCGCGAGGTACGTGCGGGATGAGCTCAAGGGGGTGTATCCGAGAACGGTGGATGGGTTGTTGAAAATTCCTGGCGTGGGTCCGTACACTGCGAGCGCGGTGGCGAGCATAGCTTTCGGAACTCGCGCCGCCGCGGTCGATGGGAACGTATATCGCGTGTTGACGCGTGCGTGTCTCATCAAAGGAGATCCACTCAAGGGTGAGGCGGCAAGGGAGATTAGGAGGATCGCCGACGCGTTTCTCGATCCATCCAGACCAGGCGATTTCAATCAAGCGATGATGGAGCTCGGCGCAACGGTGTGCACGCCAGCCAATCCAAAGTGCGAGTCCTGCCCAGCGCAAGATTGGTGCGCGGGCTTGGACAAGGCTCGTACGACGAATGGGGTGTACAAAGTCACGGAGTTACCAGAGACTGCAAAGAAGGCTGAGAAGCGCCAGGAGCAGCGCGCTTTCATCGTAGCGCGCAAAAGCGTCAAGGCGGACCCGGATGAAAACGGCGGCGAAGGCGAAACTGAGAGCATGTACTTGCTCTCCAAGCGCCCAGAAGGTGGTTTACTCGGCGGTCTATGGGAGTTCCCGAACAGTCTCATCGCCGAGGAATCTGACGACGTCTTCTCCAAGCGTCCTGCGGGCGACGTGCGTCGCGTGCACGACGCCTTGCGTTCCGAACTCGGCGCATCGCGCGCAGTCTACGACGAATCGGTAAAAGGCAAATCGGTTCACGTATTTTCTCACATTCGACAGGTGATGCACTATCAGCTCATCAATGTCGAGGATGACGAATCAAACCCAATCGCCGCCGCGAGTCTCGATCGAGAACTCAAATGGTTTCCCGCTGTCGACTTTGAAGAGTCTGGCATTTTCTCCACTGGAGTTCAAAAGCTCTACGCCAGCGTTCAAAAGATCGGCTCGCGTCGCACTCCAAAGCATTCAGGCGCCGTTAAACGCGCCAAACTATCCGACGCTCCCCAGTCAAAAGGTCAGACGTCTCTTTCTGCGTTTTTCGCACCCGTCTCCGAAAACCGTTCTGACGACCGTGCGTCGTAGTAGAGCGGTGGGCGCGCGCTCCTAGTCTATCATCGTGCGATTCTTTAATTTATCATCATCATCATCATCATCAATGCGTGTACACGTATTCAAACTTTAAACGCACCGTCATCGCGTGTCCATGTTCCAACTAATAAGTTGAACGAAACAGACTCACTGTGAAGAGGCAAATTGCGTCTCCAACCCGAACCAGGGGAACTTACACCACCAGAGACTGGAAAATTGGAATGAAGCGCTTCCCCAAACCGTCGCGCGTTGGAGTTTTTGCGACGACGAGCACGGTTGTTGAAGACTATTACCACTACTGGTGAGCGACGACTGACTTTAAAAGCAAAAGAAAGTCCTTCTAAACGAACATCCGTCCATTCGTCCGTCGTGAAGCATTTGCACTTCATTCTTAAGCACATTCGTGCCGATTCATTTGCAGCGGAATAAATGACGACGACGACGCGGAAAAAAGCTTTGAGTGGCAAGGGTAAAGAGACGGAACGAACACAGAGAAGATCGTTATCGAGGTGAGACTTTGGGTTTTAATCTCGCGCGAGCGTGAACGGACGGTATCGGTATCGAAGGGGAATCGTGAATTGAACTGAATGCGAACGCGTAACAACGCAAATGCGCGCGCGAGCGTAAAGGGCGGGATCGATGCGGAGTGGTGGTGGTGAGAAAGAAACGAAAGACTGACGATAAGAATATTTCCCTTTTTGTCGTGTAGGAGCGATAGCGCGGACGCGATGGCGACGGATAGTCGTAGGTCTTCGGGTTTGATGGGGAGCGCGATGAAACTCTTCAAGTCTCTGAGTAGGACGGAGAAACGCTCAAGGACGGATGAAGGGACAGAGGCTGAAGACGCGGTGAAGAGGATAAAAACGACGTCTTCAGATGGTCAGTTGAGCGGAGATGTGACGCCTCCGCCTTCGAGAGGGGTTAGAAACGCGAGCGACGCGTCTTTCATCACGAGCTCTGTGAGAAAGTCCACAGTGAGAAGAACGGGCGCGGGCACCAGCGAGGCGGATCGCGTCGCGCCAACGAATCTCAGCTCTCGTTTCGCAAACGACGACTCGGAAGACGAGCCGATGGCTGGAACCTCGAGTGACATGGGTTCGCCCGTGGTGAAGATAAAGAGAACAAGGTCGAAGAAGATTTTGGATACAATCTTTTCGCCGATGTTTTCCTTCTTCAGCAGCGACGACAAGAGTGGACGCAAGGCGCGAAAGTTGAAAAAGTCGAGACTGGGAGGTAGGAGTGAGCGTAAAGCTGATGTGGTCGCGAGCGATGATTCAGAGGATGATGATTTCGAACCGATCGCATTGTCGCAAGATGCTGAAGCTTTGCGTTCCATGCAAGGTTCAGAGGAACTGGAAGGAAAGCTTGTCGAACTCGTCGCCGGGACGAGCATGCCAGCCGTGGAATACGTGGCTCGGTTCGGGATGACGAGCGAAGAGGCGGCATCGGCTCCGGATGAAGAGTATGACGAAGAATTTGATCCGTGGGCTTTCATTTACAATCTCAAATCGCACGTTCCGAACATAAGAGATATGAAAGTGAGACAAGCGTTACCTCCGCGTGCGTCTGGAGACGTAAAGAACACGCTCGTGTTGGACTTGGACGAGACTTTGGTTCACTCTAATTTAGAAAACGCGAGTTATCCTTACGATTTTTCGTTCCCCGTCAATTTCAATGACGAGACACACACGGTAAAGGTGAAAAAGCGTCCACATTTGAGTACGTTTATGGACGCTGTATCAAAGCAATACGAGGTAATCGTGTTCACTGCCTCTCAGCGCATTTATGCGGATAAGCTGTTAGACATACTCGACCCGGAAGGCAAGTGGTTCAAACATAGATTGTTCCGCGATTCTTGCGTGCAGATAGATGGAAACTTTATGAAGGATCTGCGAGTGCTCGGTAGAGATCTCTCGAGAACCATCATCATCGACAACTCGCCTCAAGCCTTTGGCTTGCAGGTTGAGAATGGCATTCCCATCGAATCTTGGTACGATGATGAGGAAGACGATCACTTGTTGTGGCTCATCCCCATCCTTACACAACTATCAAAGACGAACGAGGTTCGCACCATGTTGCATCGCGCGTTCAATTTGCAAGAGAGAGTTCGTCGAGGCGGTTTGAGGAGTGAAATGTGGCGGCGCATAGCAGGTCATACAGCTCGCAATTAAGCTGTGATTATATTTATTTGTGCAGATGATGATTTACTTGTTTTAGGAAATGAAATAGAAACACTCTACGCGCACCTACTGAAGTTTTGCGAGGAGCAACTCTCCCATCTTCACGCAGCCGACTTGCTTCATGCCCTCTTGCATAATGTCACCCGTGCGGTATCCGTCATCCAAAACGTCGTTCACAGCCTTCTCGAGCGCAGCAGCGGTTGCCTCTTCGCCAAACTGGTAACGCATCATCATGGCGGCGCTCAACACTTGCGCGAGCGGGTTAGCCTTGTCTTGGCCGGCGATATCCGGAGCGCTTCCGTGAACTGGCTCATATAAGCCCGGACCGTCGAGACCAATGGCCGCGGACGGCAACATACCGATGGAACCCGTCAACATGGACGCGGCATCGGACAAGATGTCGCCGAAAATGTTACCCGTGACGATGGTGTCAAACTGGGTCGGTCTGCGGATAAGCTGCATGGCGGCGTTGTCAACGTACATGTGAGAGAGTTCGACGTCGCTGAAATCCTTGTGAACTTCAGTGACGCGCTCCTTCCACAACTGGCTCACCTCGAGCACATTCGCCTTCTCAACGGAACAAAGACGCCCGTTACGCTTGCGGGCAATGTCAAACGCAACCTTGGCGATGCGATCGACCTCCGGCTCGGAGTAAACCATCGTATTGTAGCCGATTCGTTCGCCGGCCTCGTTGACGCCAAAGCCCTTCGGCTTACCGAAATAGATCCCCCCGGTGAGTTCACGGACAACCATAATGTCCGTGCCTTCAACGACGTCCCGACGAAGCGTGGAAGCGTCGATGAGTTGCGGCAAAACGGTCGCCGGGCGAAGGTTGGCAAACACGCCCAAGCCGGCGCGCAAGCCGAGCAAGCCTTGCTCCGGGCGCTGAGCGCTCGGGAGGGTGTCCCACTTGTAACCACCGATGGCCGCCAAGAGCACCGCATCAGAAGACTTACAGATTTCCAAAGTCTCGTCTGGAAGCGGCACCCCGTGCGCGTCGATCGCCGCGCCCCCCACGAGGGCCTCCGTGAAGCCAAACTCGATGTCATTCTTCTTACCCGCAACCTCGAGCGCAGCCGTCGCCACCTTCATGATCTCCGGGCCGATCCCGTCACCCGGAAGGATGGTAATGTTGTACTTCTTACCAGCGTACACTCGCACCGCCGCTCTCTTCGCCGCTCCGCGGCGCATCGACACCGCCTTGGTCGCCCCAAAAGTAGAGGAGGGTTTGGCCGACACGCTCAGGCGCGCGCTCGTCGTCGTCGTCGTCGTCATCATCATCGTGATTGCGCGTTACGATTCGTTGATGGTTCCCTTGATGGGCTCGCGATGGACTCCTCTGCGACAACTTCGTCTCGCGTTCGAGTCTGTCGTCTTCGTCGTCGTCTTCGTCGTCGTCGTCGTCGGTCCTCCAGTCACCCACGAAATCGATCGATTACCACCCGTCCATCGACCAAAATTATTACTTTTTACACTGTCAGCCAGCCAGCGTCCTCGCCCCACGCACGCACGCGGAAGAAGGAACGAATCGGATTCTGCGCGCGCGGTGCGGACGCGACGTCACCGGGATCCACGTCATCAAAACAACGCATTTCGATTGGATGATGGATTGTAAAAAGACGAACGGTATCAACCTTTGGCGAATCACCACTCGTCAATCATGGAAACGACGTCCCCGAATCCATCCCGGCGGGACCCCTACCCGTTGTTACGAGTCACGACCCGTAAAATGGAAGAGAGACCCCGCGACCGAATCCCGCGGGATACGGGGCGACGCTGACGCTGTCAGTGACGTGGAATGATTTGGGTACCATTGACCGTTCGAGACCCAGGATTTTCACCCGTAGGTTCCCTCGGGAAGTTGGATGGTTGGTTTCGCGAGCGCGCGCGCGCGACCATCGCGGCGCGGCAGTGCGTCGCGCGTCGTCGTGCGTCGGTAGGACGCTCGGTTCGACGACGCGAAGGACCTCGGGGCGCATCGAACGGAGGGACGACGCCGGGGAGGTCCGCGCTCGGATCGGTCCGCGAGCGGTTCGCGTTGCTTCGAACCACTCGAATCGACTCAAAAGGTGGTCGGTCTGGCGAGACATATAGATCGCTCGTTCTTTGAGTCGAACCTTCGCTTTAGGAGGAAGATCACGCGTGTGCGCGCGATACCGAGTACTGGTAAATACGACGACGACGACGTCTTCTTCTTCTTCTTCTTCGTTGCTGTCGTCGCTCGTGGGAAAGAGAGAGGGGAGCGTTTTTTGGGACTCGGTACTAGAGTTGTCGCCTCGGCGACGCAGAGGGCGAGCGAGCCATGGCGAGCGCCGCAGGCAGAGGTGGAAGAGGAGGTGGGAGAAAAGGAGAGACGGGCGCAAGAGGGAACACGGGTGAAAGAAGGAGATCGATGAGCGGATATCGTCCGAGAAATTCGGCTGGAGGAGGGGTGGTGAGGGATTTGAATGGTCTCGTCGAGCGCATAGTCGAGGCAAACGTGCGCGACATCGAGCACGTGCTGAGAGAGTCTACGTTCAAACCCGGACCGCCGGCGTACACGAGCGTAATCAAGGCGTGTGGTAAGGTGGGGCAGTGGCAAAAAGCACTCGAGGTGTATCGTCTCATGAGTGTCGTGCACGGCGCCAAACCGAACACGATTACGTGCTCCGCGCTCATCAACACGCTGGGAAGGTCAAAGCAATGTGACATGGCTTTTGAGCTCTTTGAAGAGTCACAGCGCGAAGGGATTGAACCGAACATCTTCACGTATTCCGCCTTGCTGAGCGCTTGCGCAAAGGCAAAGCAGTACGAGAGAGCGATGAGCGTGTTTGAGGATTTGGTTTTGAATCATTCCGAAATTGAGGTTGACCGAATCACGTACAGCGCAGCCATCTCGGCGTGCGTCCAAGGGCGTAACGTCGACAGGGCGTTTCAGATTTTCGAAGACATGACCTCTCGAGGAATCAAGGGAAACACGATCACTTACAACGCACTCCTGAATGCGTGTGAAAAGTGTGGCGATTCGCACAGGGCGATTGAGACTTTCAATCGCATGCGCTTGGAGAAAGTACCGTATGACCGAGCATCGTTTCACATGTTGATCGGGGCCTTGGACAGAGCTAGAAAGATTTCCAAAGTGATAGATTACTACAATATGATGCGACCTTACGGTATCAATCCGGACGCGGCGACTGTGTCGACCGTGTTGAACGCGTGTGCCAACGCCAAGGATGGCCTTCAAGCGCTAAAGGTTTACAACGAGGCGCTGCCATTTCACGGCGTGACCACGACGCCTGGCATGTTCAACTCGCTCATCAGCGCGCTTTACAGAGGGAGAAGATACGATTTGATTTACGAGAAGCTGAAGAAAAACCCATCGATCAGTGGCTTATCTTTGTCGACGTACACGCAGCTCATCACGGCGTGCGAACGTTTCGGCGATTGGATGAAGGCTTTTGAGCTCGTCGACGGGTTCAAGGCACACTATCAGCAGAGCGTTGACCCGCACATTTGGTCTCAGGCTTTCTTCGCATGCGGTAGATTTGAGGAGGACGATCCATACTTGCGCAATGGAATGATTCCAGGATACACCAGCTCGACACTACAATTTGCACGCTCAAAGTTGTCCGAACTATGGACGGAATACAAGACGAGAGTGCGCGTGTCCGCCTATTCAGCCATCACTTGGGAGAGCAGTTCAATCCCTTCGCGACAGATTGAAGATCAACCGGTTAGCACTGGCGCCTCGAAGCCGCAACTTCCAACTGAAATAGCCATGGAGATTAGTAGCGTCTTCAAGTATGCCGCATCAGCAGCGGCGAGATGCTCGGATCCAGAATTGGCATCTGAAATCTTGAAGGAGTGCGATACCATCGGCTTGCCTCGAGACCCGTCCATGTACGGCGCGCTCGTATCTGCATTGGCTTTAAGCGGCGACCGCTTCACAGCAAACGAAACATTAAAAGAGATGGTTCAGTTGAATTTACGGCCAGGTGTCTCGACTTTTGCAGCCTTGGCTTTAGCCTCTTCTCGCGCAGGAGATGCCGATACGGCGTTGTCGCTCGCCGAAGACGTTGCGTCAGTTGTTGGTCCTCAAAGGTGCGACGTGAACATCGTCGATGCCGTCGTAGCGGCATGCGAGGCGGGAGGTAATTGGAGAAGAGGTACTGCTTTACTTTTGCTCTGGACAAAAAATGGAGTACCTGGCGCGAGCGAACAGTTGCGACGCGCCATGGCTGCGGCCAACGGTGCTGATCCTGGTCCTACAAACGCAGTCTCAAGAGGTCACGAGTTGACGTTCCAGTACCAGCGCCATCAAGATGAAATGGATCACACTGAGCACTTGGGATATAGTTCACAATATGACTCATCTGTAGACGACACGGACAGCGACATTTGGTCGAGCCTGGAGGAGGGAGTTTCCAACCTGAGAATTCAGGCAGAGGCGTTTACGCCGCGATCTTCGACAGAAAGAAAACAAGACGAAGGATGATTTACATGATTAGTTGAACGCGTAGGGAAATGAAGTGGTCGTTGTGCAAGACTTGTAATGTACACTTACTACAGTAGCAGCGAATGAAATGCGTGCGTACGTCGAGAAATTTCGGTGGTAAAGAAGTTTAGATTTGATGCACTCAGAGAGGAAGAGGCTGACACGCTTGTTGTTGTCAAATGTCAATCAAGTTTGCCAACAGATCTTCGTTGGTTTGCTTTCTGACCGGAGTCGACGGCGCGCCACTTTGCTCGGGCGCTGGTGCGTGCGCTTGCGCGGTTCCATCGGCTTCCTTCGGTTGAACGCTCAAGCTCGCCGCGATGGCTTGCGCAATCATCGCCTCCTCCTCTTCTTCCGTCGTGGCGCACGCTATGCGGCTTGTACCGAGTGAAACTGACTGTTCATCGCCTGTGGCTGTGGGTGTAGAAACAACGCCAGTTTCCATACCCTGCAACGCCGCGTTTTCATTTCGTTCGGCGCGAATCGCGAAGATGGCTCCGTTCAACTTTTCCAAGGTTTCGAGCAGCGTGTTGAGTTGCTCCTCGCTGAGGCTGACAGAACTATCTGTCATTTCCGCCACTTGCGTGAGATGGGCCCTGTGTGCTTCACACACGTCGCTCAATTCAAGATCCAAGTTGTCGTTCGTTCGTTGATCCGCTTCCGGATCGCCTCCTGATTCACGGAACTCTTTCAGAAGCATCGCCGCTGTGTTGGCGCCATCGATTGTCGCGGTGAGCGTTCCGAGCACGTGAGAGAGGTCTAAGGACCTGTTTCGCGCGTGTGCGCGGGACAACAACTGACCAGTGCGTTGCGGAGAACCTACAACGGCGTTATCACCACCGTACGCGGCGTTTCCGTAGGTTGTCGTGCGAGATGGCGATCCAGTACCAGACGGTGAATCCGAGAAGGCGTTTTTGAGCACCTCCTTTGCGCTCTTCTTGAGCGCTTTCAGATGCGCCGTGGCGCGCTGTGCTAGCGATCTTCCAGCTCCTCTCAGAGGAACCGTCTCATATGCATCATCACTCGCCTCTCTGTACGCCGTCGACGATCCCCCAGCGTACGAAGAGCTCAGATTTCGACCGACGCCGTCTCGCCTCGCAACCGTCTCGCCGTCGATCGTGTCCTCGATGTCGTCCACAGCCTCAGCCTACACGAGCGAACGAACGAGCGAGTGCACGAACGAGGTGTCAGTCATAGTCAGTGTCGCCATAATCTCGGCGCGCGCGCGCGTTTTGTTCCCGTGAATCGTCTCGTTGCCGGCTTTTGGATTGGATTGGATTGGATTTGGATTGATTGGCGTGTTCGGTGCCGTCCGTCGTCCTTCGCGTCGTCGTCGCGCACCTGTTCCTCGCGAGTCATGAGCGGAGAGTACTGCGTCCGTTTCTCCTCTTTAAAAAAACTCATCGCCTCGGGCTTTCGCGTCGTCCTCCGTCGTCCT
>Ga0181600_10002350_pt1 | contig 14642 bp, 10 predicted proteins | sample 041ome_2_FD_132982 | JGI IMG/M metagenome (GOLD analysis project Ga0181600, IMG submission 132982) | Coastal salt marsh microbial communities from the Groves Creek Marsh, Skidaway Island, Georgia - 041406US metaG (megahit assembly) | ecosystem: Environmental > Aquatic > Marine > Intertidal zone... | reverse complement strand
TTGATGGGCGATTTGCTAAAGAATAATGTGACTGTTGAGGGGCGTGAGCCTGAGCCTCAGAGTTTGTGGACTCAGCTATTAGTTGCATCATTTCCGATTCTTCTTATTCTTGCCATTTTTATGTTCTTTATGCGTCAAATGCAGGGTGGAGGCGCTGGTGGCCGTGGTGGCCCCATGGCTTTTGGAAAAAGCAAAGCTCGATTGTTAGGCGAAGATCAAATTAATACCACGTTTGCCGATGTGGCAGGTGTTGATGAAGCAAAAGAAGATGTTCATGAACTTGTGGATTTCTTACGTGACCCTTCTCGTTTTCAACGGTTAGGAGGTCGAATTCCTCAAGGTGTATTGATGGTGGGGCCGCCTGGTACCGGTAAAACCTTGTTGGCCAAAGCCATTGCTGGTGAAGCTAAAGTGCCATTTTTCTCCATTTCTGGTTCAGATTTTGTGGAAATGTTTGTGGGTGTAGGTGCCTCACGTGTTCGGGATATGTTTGAGCAGGCTAAAAAACAGGCCCCTTGCATCATATTTATTGATGAGATCGATGCTGTAGGTCGTCACCGTGGTGGCGGTTACGGTGGTGGTAACGATGAGCGCGAACAAACCTTGAACCAGCTGCTAGTAGAGATGGATGGTTTTGAGGGCAATGAAGGCGTTATTGTTATCGCTGCGACTAACCGCCCTGATGTTCTGGATAAAGCATTGTTGCGCCCAGGTCGTTTTGATCGCCAGGTTTATGTAGGGCTTCCAGATATTCGTGGCCGTGAACAGATTCTAAAAGTACATGTGCGCAAAGTACCCCTGGATGAAAGGGTAGATCTCGGTATTGTGGCTCGTGGTACACCGGGTTTCTCTGGTGCAGATTTGGCTAACCTGATTAACGAGGCTTCATTGTTTGCCGCGCGAGCTAATAAGCGCATTGTGACCATGGAAGAGTTTGAGAAGGCTCGGGACAAAATTATGATGGGCGCTGAGCGTCGATCCATGGTGATGTCTGAGAAGGAAAAAGAAAATACGGCTTATCATGAGGCTGGTCATGCAATTATTGGCCGCTTGGTGCCAGAGCACGACCCCGTGCATAAGGTTTCTATTATTCCCCGTGGCCGAGCTTTGGGTGTGACTCAATTCTTGCCTGAGGAAGATAAATATAGTTTAAGCAAACTACAGTTGGAAAGTCAGTTGTGTAGTTTGTTTGGTGGTCGTATAGCGGAAGAATTGATTCATGGGGCTGATGGTGTAACAACAGGTGCTTCCAATGATATTGAGCGTGCGACACAAATGGCTCGCAACATGGTAGGACGCTGGGGTTTGTCTGACAAAATGGGCCCTGTGCTCTATGGTGAAGACGAAGGGCAAATGCCAGGAACTGGGAAGCTTACCTATTCCGGTGATACTGCCAGAGAAATTGACATTGAAGTGCGTCAGTTGCTGGATGACTGCTATGGGCGTTCAGAACAAATATTGAAAGACAATATGGATGTTCTCCATGCCATGAAAGATGCGCTTATGGAATATGAAACCATCGATTCTGAGCAGGTTGATGATTTAATGGCGCGCAAGCCTGTACGTCCTCCTCACGATTGGGAGGATGGAGATTTTGGTGGCTGGTCTGGTGGGGCTTCTGGTGGAGATGAGCCAGATGATTCCGGCGGTCAAGGTGCTGTGGGCGGGCCAGCAAAAGAACATTAATGTGATTTATCTATTCTCCCGGTCTTGTACCGGGAGAAGTTGTTTTGGGCTAGATTTTTATATTAGATTCTTATATCCAGCCCTTATTAACTTAACGAGACAGTCGTCACTTATCTAGCATTACGTTTGTTTTACTATTCTTTCGGCGGAATTAAGAGCATTTTGTTGATAATTGAAATATGCAAAGTTGGTAGGTGTAAGTGAAGTTAAGAGCAACGGAGTTAGAGCTGTCGTCGCCCCAGATAATGGCGGTATTGAATACCACGCCAGACTCCTTTTCTGATGGCGGAGCCTTATACAATGATAAGCACCAACTTGATCTTTCTTTAGTCTTGACCCAAGTGGAAAGCTTTCTGCAACAAGGGGCCAATATTATTGATGTTGGTGGTGAGTCAACCAGGCCTGGTGCTGAACCCGTTAGTATTGCAGAAGAATTAGAGCGTGTTATTCCTGTAGTGGAGGCTGTTTCTAAACGATTTGATGTGGCTATTTCCGTTGATACCAGCACGCCGGCAGTTATGACGGAATCTGCAAAGGTTGGAGCTTCCTTGATTAATGATGTCAGGGCCTTGGGGCGTCCCGGTGCTCTGGAAGCTGCCGCTGAAACGGGATTGCCAGTATGTTTAATGCATATGTCAGGCGAGCCGGGCAGTATGCAGGATGATCCCCAATACGACGATTTTGTGCGGGAAGTGTGTGATTTTTTGCTGGCACGTGTGGGGCAATGTGTTGAGGTGGGTATAGATACTGGGAAAATTCTTCTAGATCCAGGGTTTGGTTTTGGCAAAACACTGACACATAATCTCACGTTATTTCGGCACTTAGATCAGTTGGTTGCCTTAGGTTTTCCGCTCATGGTCGGTGTATCTCGAAAGTCCATGATAGGAGCGATATTGGATAAACCTGTCGATCAGAGAATAATAGGAAGTGTGGCGATGGCCATGTTGGCGGCACAAAGAGGTGCCCAAATACTGAGAGTGCATGATGTATCTGCAACGGCAGATGCACTTAAGATATTAAAAGTTTTAGAGGATATAAATGATGGGTAGAACATTTTTTGGTACAGATGGAATTCGTGGACGAGTAGGAACTCACCCCATCACCGCAGATTTTGTGCTTAAGCTTGGTTGGGCAGCAGGTAAGGTTTTTAGTGAGCAAACAGAAGGTCGCAAGCTGATTGTGGTTGGTAAGGATACTCGGGTGTCGGGGTATATGTTTGAGTCTGCTTTGGAAGCTGGATTGATTGCCGCCGGTGTTGATGTGGCATTATTGGGGCCTATGCCTACACCGGCTATAGCCTACTTGACCCGAACATTTCGTGCCCAGGCGGGGATTGTGATCAGCGCTTCCCACAACCCTTATTATGATAATGGTATTAAGTTCTTTGGCGGTGATGGATTTAAACTGCCAGATGGCATAGAAGAAGCCATCGAAGAGTATTTGCAAAACCCTATTGTTACTGAAGATTCATCAAAACTTGGGAAAGCGCGTCGAGTGGATGATGCAGCGGGGCGTTACATCGAGTTTTGCAAAGGAACGCTACCCACGGGGAGCAGTTTTCATGGGCTAAAAATTGTAGTCGATTGTGCTAATGGTGCGACCTATAGCACTGCGCCGAAAGTTTTCCGTGAACTGGGTGCTGAAGTAGTTGAGTTGGCTGTGGAGCCAGATGGTTTCAATATCAACGAGGACTGTGGCTCGACACAGCCCGCACTATTGCAGAATGCCGTTGTTGAAGAAAATGCAGATATGGGTATTGCGTTGGATGGTGATGGTGACCGAGTTATGTTTGTGGATCACAAAGGGCATGCTGTCGATGGAGATGAGCTGATATTTGTAATTGCAAAATATCGTCACGAGCATGGTGGTTGTTCCGGTGTGGCGGGTACCTTGATGAGTAATCTCGGTATGGAGGTTTCTCTGAAAGAGCTAGGAGTACCCTTTGTGCGTACAAAAGTCGGCGACCGTTATGTTATTGAAGCGCTTCGTGAAAGAAAGTGGCAGCTAGGGGGTGAAAGCTCCGGTCATATTATTTGCAGCGATTTAACGACAACCGGTGATGGTGTCGTAGCGGCATTGCAAGTGTTGCATGCCATGAGTGAGACTGGCACCCCACTTAATACACTGAAGAAAGGGATGAAGAAATTCCCGCAAAGTATGATTAATGTGCGCATCGGGGAGAAGTTTAACCTGTCAGATTTCCCTGTGATACAGCAAGCTGTTTCCTCGGCAGAAGATGAACTGAAAGACCGTGGCCGGGTGTTGTTGAGGCCTTCAGGTACAGAGCCGCTGGTTCGGGTAATGGTCGAGGCGGAAGATGCGCAGTTGGTTGATAAGCTGGTCCGTGAAGTGGCGGATGTTGTTGAAAGTGAGGTTGGTTAGATTGTTTGCTCACTGAGCAAAATCCCATATTGATTTTATTGTATGAAAAACGATACGTTAGAATTGATTTAGGGCTGTGCATTAGTTGTATGTTTTATGTAACTCAGCTAAGATTGCGCCCCTTTTTTGGCGCTGTAGCCTTGTAGAACAGGTGTGGGCAGATAGTGCCATTGGAAGCCGTAGTCTGGGCTGGAAACAGTACTGAGGGAAGCTTTGTAAATGCGCCATCCATTGGTAGCTGGTAATTGGAAAATGCATGGTGACAGAGAATCTGTTACTAATTTGGTTGCCAGTCTGCTTGAAATTGGTTGTGAAGCAGAAGTAGCCATTTTCCCTCCTTATGTTTATATACCTTTGGTGGCAGCAAGTATTGGCGGCTCTGGCGTAGATTTAAGTGTTTCTGTCGGTGCACAGAATGTTTCAGAATACGATTCTGGTGCATATACAGGAGAAGTTTCCTGCCAAATGCTGCGAGATTTTGGCTGTCAGTACACCATTGTGGGGCATTCAGAGCGCCGTAGTATCTACGGTGAGACTAATGAGCAAGTTGCTCATAAATTTGCTGCTGTTCAGTCAGCAGGAATAACGCCAATTCTTTGTGTTGGTGAAACATTAGAGCAGCATGATCAGGGGAAAACCCTTGTTGTGGTTGCAGCTCAGATAGAAGCAGTTATAGAACGTGTTGGTTTAGATGAGGTTTGTGAGGCTGTTATTGCTTACGAACCGGTTTGGGCCATTGGGACTGGAAAGACAGCAAGTGCTGGCCAGGCTCAAGCAGTACATTTGGCCATTCGTCAGCAGTTAGGCGAACTAGGCGAAAAAACCCGTATTTTATACGGTGGTAGTGTGAAGGCTGCCAATGCTGCAGAATTATTTATGCAGCCTGATATTGATGGTGCGCTAGTGGGTGGAGCCTCATTAGACGCCAATGAATTTAGTGAAATATGCAAGTTGGCGTAGCGTTTGACGAATGGCTGTTAGTAAATAGCTTTTAGTAGATGGCTTTTTAGTGGACAGTTATCGCAAACAGAAACCAACAACAAATAATTAACAAAATTGGCTGAGTTTAGCTCATGGAAAAGATTGTATTAATTGTTCACCTTCTGACCGCGTTGGCCATTATTGGCATGATTTTGCTGCAGCAAGGGAAAGGCGCAGAAGCGGGCGCTTCTTTTGGTTCTGGTGCGTCGCAAACTGTATTGGGTAGTGCTGGTGGCTGGAATTTCTTTAGTAAGGTGACGGGTATTCTTGCGACAGTATTTTTTATCACTAGTTTTGGTTTGGCTATCATTGCCAAAGATAATGCCAAAGTTGGAGATGAGATTTTACCTGAACTGGAAACTGTACAAGAAGTTTTAGAGTCTGAGTTACCTGCTGTTGAAACTTTAGATAATGCAGCGAGTGATATTCCTGTTTTGGAAGATGAGGCTACAGCTTCTGCTGAGGAAATTCCATCTTCCATAGGCGAATAAGTGAGTCTGGAAGTAAAAACAGAAAGTAAAATAAGTAAACAAGCTTTTGCCCAAGTGGTGGAATTGGTAGACACGCTATCTTGAGGGGGTAGTGGCGTAAGCCGTGCCGGTTCAAGTCCGGCCTTGGGCACCATTTCAACATCCACAGAAGTTCAAGGATGTACATAAGACCCCGGTTTTCCGGGGTTTTTTGTGTCTGAACCATCCATTCCTGTCCATAGATGTCTGCTGGCATCTGGTGCTATCTGGTGCTACATTTGGTGCTATCTCGGTTCAATTTCTATTTGGTAGCACCAAATGCCTTTAACAGATGTGCAAGTTCGTCAAGCTAAAGCTAAGCTCAAAGACTATTGGCTGACTGATGAGAAGGGTCTGCGGCTGTTGGTTAAGCCGAATGGCTCTAAATACTGGCGGCTCAAATACCGCTTTCTTGATAAGCAAAAAACCCTTGCCATAGGCGTCTACCCTGCTGTCTCTCTTAAAGAAGCGCGCGAATCAACGATAGAGACAAAGCGTCAGTTGGCTCAGGGTGTTGATCCTAGCCTCTTAAGGAAGAATGAGAAGCAAGGGGTGCGTATTAATGCACAGAACAGCTTCGCTTCATTAGCAAAGGAGTGGTGGGAGCATCAGAAAGGAACGTGGAAGCAAGATCATGCCAATCGCGTTTGGGGCCGGTTAGAGAATGACGTGCTTCCTTATCTCGGTAGTCAGCCAATTGCTGAGATACACCCTCAAGCCATTATCTCAGTAATCAGGAAAATTGAGAGTAGAGATGCGCTGGATGTGGCTGCCAGGGTTCTCCAAGACATTGGTCGTGTATGCCGCTATGCAGTTCAGACTGGCAGGCTGACACAAAGCCCGGCCACTGAACTGCAAGGCATACTTAAACGGCGAAAGACTAGCCACAGAGACTCACTGCCAAGAGAAGAGCTTCCTGGGTTCCTTAATGCACTGGATAAATATCATGAGCAGGGGCGACTTTTGACGCAATTGGCTATCCAGCTGCTGGTGCTGACCTTCGTCCGTTCGGGAGAGCTGCGGGGGGCTCGTTGGGAAGAGTTTAATTTTGAAACCAGAGTATGGCGAATTCCTGGCGATCGGATGAAAATGAACACAGATCACTTAGTTCCACTTTCATCTCAGGCCATAGATATTATTGAGCAGATTCAATTAGTCACTGGCCAGTATGACTTGGTTTTCCCCTCGGAAAGAAATCGTCATCAGTCAATGAGTGACAACACTATGCGCCGAGCTATCTTTAAGCTGGACTACGATGGAAAAACAGCAGGTAAGAGCAAAGCTGTTCCTCATGGTTTTAGGGCTACGGCATCATCTATTCTGAATGAGGAGGGCTTTAATCCAGATGCAATTGAGCGGCAGTTGTCACATCAGGAGCGCAATGGGGTGAGAGCGGCATATACACATCATGCTCGCTACATGGATGATCGTATAACGATGATGCAGTGGTGGGCTGATTACCTTGATCAAATAAGATCTACCTCTCATAAAACCGCTTTAGGTAAGTAGGCTTCTACAACATCTGGATCTGGCAGGGTGACCCATGAATAAAAAAGACCTAGATACTCTAAAAGCATTCCGTAAAAAATATCCGATCAGCGTTGGAAATGAAGTAAAGCCGAGTCCTCCACATGAAAAAGACGATGAACACAGAGTCTATCGGGGTGGGCTTATGCGACCTCGGTATCAACCACCCGAACATGAAATTCTAGAGCATGAAATTCTTACTTTTTTAGAGTGTGAATCAGGTGATGATGAGTTTGAAAAACTCGTTAAGGAAGATGCTTTTGCTCTAATGAGGATAATAAACAAAGTCAAAGAGGCTAGGAAAAAGAAGAACCTAGACGACCTTGAAAGGTATTCTCATTTACTAGCGATAGGTTATATAAATTCGTTTATTTTTTGTGATGATGATCGGATTAACGCATCCAAGCATAAGGAAAAGTGGGCGCAGATCAGTGCTCCAGCCGCCAGCAGTTTGACTCAGTTAGATTGCTTGCTCATCACCTCAGTCCAGATTGATTCCCAGCAACAGCCATGCGATTGATTAGGCACCACGATTGCTTTGGCGTTAGCGTTACTTGCTAAATATGCAACAAAGTCACGAGCAATAGACGGTGGCATCACGTTGTCATTAGCACCTACGAAGTGAATTTGCTTTACCGTTGATAGCTGTTGTTGATAGTCGGCAGGGTTGAGCGAATCAGTTAATGGGCTGATGTTGTGATGTGTTGTCCATGCCTGATGGTCAAGGTTGCCTGCTACGGTGATTAACTTTATAACATCATCACGCCGTGCCGCTATCAATGCTGCTACTGCGCCACCACCTGAATAGCCTACCAGTTGCAGTTGTTCGGCTTTGAATTCGTCTTTAAGGCTGTTTAATGCCTCATTACTGGCTGCAATGACTTCTTCAGCAAAGCGGCTGCCTGTCCAGTAGCGTTTATTACAGTTTCTTGCTGCTGTGCCACCTGTGTACTGACAAGGTCTTGCCAAATAAACAGTATTACCTCGTGGATGGTTTAAGGCGAGCTTGAGCCCTACTGGATTAATAGGTGTGGGGTCAGCTGATACTTTGCTTTTGGTGAGCCATGAAAAACCGTCACCTTCGATGTAGATGGTAAGCAGATTGCCTTTTGTATGATGTGTTGGCTGATAACTAACTAAATCAAATTGTGCTGTTTTAATGGTCTTAGACTGCCAATGGTAGTCAGTGGCAAGGTGATTGGCTGAACTCTGACGCTCTATAGGTGACGGAACAGTCGCACAGGCTGAAAGCAAAGCCAACAAGCCGACCAAAATAATGTTTTTATATGTCATTGAATTAATCGTTATTTCCACTTATGCAGATGGACTATTTGAGAACTAATTCTTGTTGACTGATCTTGTTATGAAGGATGAGATAATTGATGATTTTCTCAGCGCACTGTTCAACACTTAACTCTGCCGCCTTGATAACAAGTTCTGCTGAATGGGGTCGTTGATATTCTGAATCAATCCCTGTGACATTCTTAACTCTCCCTGCTCGGGCTTTTTTATACAAACCTTTTGGATCACGTTTTTCACACTCAGCGAATGGCGTATCCACAAACACCTCGATAAAGTCACCGTCAGCCACCAACTCACGAACGAGCTGCCTATCTGATTCAAACGGTGAAATAAAGGCAGATAGAACAATTAATCCGGCATTGGTAAATAATTTCGCCATTTCGCCATGTCGCCAATACGTCGAATATTTTCGATACGGTCTTTGTCAGAAAAACCTAAGTCTTGATTTAAACCATGACGAACATTATCACCATCTAATAGATAAGTATGATGGTCCATTACAACAAGCTGCTGCTCAACGGCATTAGCCAATGTTGATTTACCTGCACCACTTAAGCCTGTAAACCATATAATACATGGCTGCTGTTGCTTTTGTTTGGAACGGCTTTGCTTTGTAACAGAATGAGAGTGCCAAACAATATCGCTCGATTCATCCACCATTAATTAATCTCTTTCAAGCCAGCACTAATACCATTTAATGACACTGAAACCGTGATTGGTGTAGATTTATCAGCTGAAAATGTAATCGTCATCTCATTTTCTGACTTTATTGCTTTAATTTGTTTTGCCGATAGTTTTGTCGTGGCAATACAGCCCTGCTGCGTGCATGCCTGTAATGTCATCGCTATTAGCGTACCTTTTTCAGTCTTTATCGTTACGCCAGAAGGTAAGTAGATCCCTAACGGTAAAACAGTAACAAACATAAATCCTTTACCGTCTTGAGACTTACTAATTGCTAAGCGTAATACACGTTGATTAGTTTCTTTCTTGATTAATGTTTGAGATAACGCACAGCTTGTTTATTGGCGGCTAATGCTTGGCATTCAAATAGCCAGTCACCAAATTTATCTCCTGAATTGGCTGCAGCATAAGCAGCCGACAAAGGCAGCAACAAACTAATGCTGATAATTATTAAAAATCGATTCACTTTATTGCTCCTATCGTTATTTGGCTATGGCAGTTTAGCCTATTCAATAAAAAGGCACCCGAAGGTGCCTTTAGTTGTGTACTGAATTTGAGCTTAGAACATGAATCTAAAATTAACACTCACCGATTGGTCTGTGTAGTCTTCACGGCCATCAATGTCATAGCGCACAGTAATTTCTGAGCCATTGTCTAAGTTAAACTCAGCACCTAAGCGAGCGTTGTAGACCACCTCGTCTGGATCAATACCCTTAGTCGAGAACTGAGCGCCGCCACCGGAAAAGGCAGAGGTCAGGCTTGAGCGATCGGTCATAAAGTCATAACCGATACCTGCATCTGCGGTTAGCAGCAAGCTCGTTGATGCGACATAGCTAGTCTTAACACCAGTGCCAATAATGAGGCTGTCAGCGCTATCGTCATTAACGTCTAGATTCAGATCACCTGCACCTTTTTCACGGTAGCTATCTACATCAACATAACCGTAGTCAGCGTGAACGTAGGGGGTCATAGTGGTCTTCTCGTTCATTTGGTAGTTGCGTTCTAGCTCAGCACTCGCTTGAAAGTTCCAGCTGTCGTAATCAGCATCAGCTACATCGCCGTTAAAGAGGCGACGTTTACTGTCATAGTCTGAGATGCCGTAACCTGCTTGCAAGTTTAAGGCGGTAGTATCATCAAGCGTTTTAGTCGCATAGACTTTTGTCATGTAACTATCGACATCAATATCATTCGAGCCTTCGGCCAAATCGCTGTCTACGTCACTGTCGATATAAGCAAAAGCAAAACCCAAGTTCCAGGTTGGTGACACATCACCATCAACACCAAAGGCTAAACCGTAGCTGTCAATGTCATAGCCGCTGACGCCATCTCTGTCATCTTGATCAGTCCAATTACCAAAGGGTTTGAACCAGAGGTGTCGATCTTCCATAAAGCCATCACCAGAGGACAAGCCCCGGGTGAGGTCTTGCCTTGCGGCAACGACGTCAGTCACGGCGTTCATGGTGTTATTGGTCATCTGTGCGACGCCACCGGATAATGCCGGCTTTAAAGATTCAGCCGCATCAGCAACTTCCTGGGCAGATGATAGGGAACCCAGTCTGAAGGCAATGTCACCTGTTAGGTGGTTGCTTATGAAGGTGTCCAGTGCGCCACCAACGCCCCATCCTGTTGCTGCCGCGATGGTGGTCAAACCCGTTTCTTGTGCGGTTAAGTCAACGGTGTTGCCGTCGATAGTGGCTGCAAATTGTACGGAAAGGTTGTTATCGCCCACGGTGAAGGTTGAGGCGTCTAGGCTAGCCGCTGTGATAACGTCTGCCAATTCATCACTATCCATCAGAGTATGTGCTGGATCAACCGCTACCTGAATACCACTGCCTGGGGCAAAGGTCGCTGTGCTGCCTATATCCAATTGACCATAAAGAGCACTGCTTTCTGTGCCCAGCCGGAAGATGCCCGCAGCTGTTTGTGTGTAATCAGCGGCGACTTCACCTTCCTTACCTGTCGGGATAGAAATGATGCCCGCATTATTGACGGCAACGGCACCACCAATATCTATATCACCCTCAATTAAACCTGTATTGCTAATGGTTCCTGTACCCGATGAGACATATAGCGCCATGTCATAGCCCACGCCACTGTTATTTTCATCTGAGGCTGAGATGGTGCCACTATTTATAAGAGCCCCATCTAACGTACCGACGCGAATACCTTCTGCGTAGGCATAGCTGTGGCCCGCCACGATAATATCACCGCTATTGTTCAGTACACCCGTTGCCTCCACGGTATCGACATAGATGCCGTAAGCTGCCGCTGAATAGCTCGTGCCTGTACCCGTAACAACAATACTACCCTCGTTATTCAGGGTACCTGTTAGTGTGTCGACGTCAATGCCGACCAATCCTGAAGAGGAAGAGTCAAGCACTGTTCTGGAAACACTGATGTTACCTGTGTTGGTATTTGTCAGCGTGCCTGACAGGGTGTCTAGATGAATGCCGTAGAATGAGGTCTTGTCATAGCCATTAACCGTCGACGTTAGGGTGATATTTTTAGAGTTTCTGACAATGCCAGCCATATCGCCAGCCACATAAATACCTGCTCCTTCTGCATAATCATCAGTACCAGAAACATCTACGGTGATATTGCCGGTGTTAATGATTGAGCCCGAGGCAGCGACATCGCCATCAACATAAATGCCTGTAGCTCTGTAAACATCTGACTCTGGCGCGGAAGCGTTAATGTTAATGTCACCATTGTTGACAATGCTTCCGCTCAGGCTACCAGCATAAATACCCACCGCGTCTACATCTGAGTAAGTATTTATTGCAGTCACTGAGATGAGGCCATCGTTGGTGATTGTCCCTGCGACATCACCTCCTACATAGATACCTGTTGCGGTGGCATAGGAGCCACTCCCTGCAGTATCGTTACTGGCGTGAACGGTTATTTCACCGGTTGATGTGTTGGTGATTGATCCCGTCGTGGTTAGGTCATCGCTAACATAGATACCATAGGCATAATTATCGTAGTCAACGGTTGAGATGGTGGTCGCGGTAATCTCGCCTGAGTTCGTAATTGAGCCAGAGACTTCGCCTTGAGCCCAAATGCCACCACCAGAAACACCAGAGCTAGTGCCGTTTTGCTGCTCTGCATAAATTGAAATAATGCCGCTGTTTAGTACAGTCCCGGCCATATCGCCAAAGATGTGTATGCCTGTTGCTTCAAGAGTATCATCAGAATTTACGGCGGTTATATCAATCAAGCCGTCATTGGTTAATACGCCGGTTTTACCAATCCCACTGACATGAATACCTTCAATATAAATTTGATCTGTAGCTTCAGCTGAGAGAATAATATCGCCATTATTAATGAGTGATCCTGTGAGTTCATCTCTCAGCTCAATCCCGTAGTAGGTGTGATCGTCACCTGGGTCCATAGTTGAGATGGCGATCGTGGCGGTGTTAATAATCTCGCCGGCCATTTCTATACCGGCATCTACGCTGATGCCCGCTACAGATGCACTGCCTCCATTCAGATTGATGGTGATATCACCATCATTTACGAGGCTGCCAACGCTGGCGCCCGTATCGATGGTGATCCCTATAGCATTAGAATCCGTGGTTGCAATCGTGCCGCTGTTAGTAATTCCTGTCATGGGTGCCAGCACAACGATATTTTCGATAGTCCCTGTATTGGTAAAGCTTGCTGCAGTAGATAGCACGCCATCCACTGAGTGCGTATCTGTGGCTGCCAAGACAGGAAGGCTAGAAAGTGAGATAACGGCTGCGCCGATAGCCAAGGATAGCGTGTTGCGTTTAAAGTGGTGCAAAGTAAAACTCTCCATTTGATATCGGTTGTTATTGCGATCATTTGGGACACAACACAAATAGGTATATTAAAGTAGTATATCTATTGTAATTTTTAATTGTAAGGCTAGCCCCTGCCATGACTAAACCTTCTATACCCTTAACTGGAAATACGGACGAAAGAAACAAAAAACTCTCGTTTGTTGAAGCGATGCAGCTTGCTCATAAGCATCAGGCTGAAGGCCGCTTACCTCAGGCTGAAGTATTGTTAAAGCGAATATTGCAAGCGAGGCCTCAGGATGCGAACGCACTTCATCTTCTTGGGGTTATCAACCATCAGGCGGGTAACACAGAGATAGCGATCAATATGATTGGCCAAGCCATTGCCGTTAACCCAAAGAGCGGCCAATTTTATTCCAATATGGGTGAGATGTGCCGTCAGATGAAACGGGTTGATGAGGCGATACGTTATGGTGAGCAGGCAGTGGCGTTAGAGCCTAAATCAGCAGCTGCTCTCAGTAACTTGGGCATCGCTTATTATGACATTAAGGTATTTGATAAGGCGTTAGATTGCCAGCAGCGTGCACTGTCTATTAATCCTAAATTGGTTACAGCGATCAATAACTTGGGCAGTATCGCGCGGGATAATAAAGATAAAGAGGGTGCTATTGCTTATTACCGCCAAGTGCTACAGATTGCACCGCAACATTTAGAGTCCATTAATAATTTGGGTGCGGTGTTAACCGAGACTGAGCGTCCGGAAGAGGCCGTTGCAGTACTAATTGGCGCGATCAAACTCAAACCAAATTATGCTGAAGCACATTGTAATGTTGCCACCGCATTTTTAAGCTTAGAGCAATTGGATAAAGCGGAGGTCGGTTTCAAGAAAGCCATTGAGCTTAAAACAGATTATTCCGAAGCGTATCAAGGTTTAGCCAAGCTCTATCAAGAGAAAAAAGATTTACCCAACGCGCAAGTCATGGCAAATAAAGCCTTGTCGTTATCGCCGGAAAAAGCCTCCGTGCATAGTTTGCTGGGTAGTATCTATACTGAGTCTGGCTATCCCGACAAAGCAGAGCAGGCTTACGCCAAGGCTCTGGAGATTGACCCAGAGTTTCTGGGTGCCTATTTAGGAAAAGGCCACCTGCTGATGGAGCAAGGTGATATAGCTGAGGCTGAAGCTAGTTTTCGCCATGCTCTGAGTTTAGATGATACCAATCTCGGCGCTCGTTTGTCCTTGGTTCAGGTGAAAAAAGTTGCTGCAGAAGATGAGAACTTTGCAAACCTGATTGAGCAAGCTAAGAATCTCGATACCATGCGGGAAACCAAAGCCCTGCCATTACATTTTGCTTTGGGCAAAAGTTATGATGATACCAAGCAATATGACCTAGCCTTCAAGCATTATCTGGAAGGTTGTCGGTTAAAAAGAAAGCGAGTGCAGTACGACCCAAAAAATAATGACGCGGCCATTGCTAATATTCGTCAGTTTTTCTCCAAAAAAACCATTGAAGGTATGCGAGGTGAGGGCTGTTTGTCAGATGTTCCCATATTTGTACTCGGCATGCCGCGTTCAGGCACAACCCTAACCGAACAAATTATTGCTAGCCACCCTAATGTGCATGGTGCTGGTGAATTACCTGACTTATTACAATTGGCTAATCACCCCAATGATTGGGAAACAGCCGGTTACCCAGATGTGCTACGCGGTTTTAGTCATGAACAGTTTAAGGCTATGGGAGAGAAATATGTCAAAGGCTTGAAAGAACGTGACCCTGAAGCCAAACATATTACTGACAAAATGCCGGCTAACTTT
>Ga0181600_10002343_pt1 | contig 14670 bp, 18 predicted proteins | sample 041ome_2_FD_132982 | JGI IMG/M metagenome (GOLD analysis project Ga0181600, IMG submission 132982) | Coastal salt marsh microbial communities from the Groves Creek Marsh, Skidaway Island, Georgia - 041406US metaG (megahit assembly) | ecosystem: Environmental > Aquatic > Marine > Intertidal zone... | reverse complement strand
AGTCAGTTTGCCTTGATATTTCTTTAGTTTATTCTGCATCAAAAGTTTTGTTTTTTAATACTTATTTTCATAAATATATCATATGGATAATTTTATGCGGATGCTCTTTCAAGTAAGACACATCATTTGCGCGTTGTGCGACCGCATAAAAATGGGCAAAATTTTGGAATTTGGCCGAAATGATGCATTAAGCCCTTTCATCGCCGCCTAATAGACAATAAATAATATGTGAAAGAACTAAGGGTGTTAACCTTTTTAGACAGGAGAGTTAGAATGCTAAATAATATCGGTTTGCCAGGTTTGCTGCTAATTGCAGTGGTTGTTCTAGTGCTATTTGGCCGCGGCAAAATAAGCAATCTAATGGGCGAAGTTGGTAAGGGCATCACTGCTTTCAAAAAAGGCGTGAATGACGGAACCAAAGAAATCGAAGAAAACGCAAGCCAAGCGGCCAAAGACATCACGCCAGAAACCGAAAAAGACAAGGCCTAACGAATGTTTGGAATGGGCTGGTCCGAGATCGTATTGATCAGCATTGTTGCATTAATCGTCGTCGGGCCGAAGGACTTGCCGGTGTTGTTTCGCAAAGTTGGACAATTCGCAGGCAAAGCTAAAGGTATGGCGCGCGAATTTTCCCGTGCGATGAATGACGCTGCTGACGAAGCCGGCGTCGCAGAGGTATCAAAAACACTTAGAGCGGCGGCTAATCCTGTTCAGACAGGTTTGGATAGCGTGAAAAAAGCAGCAACAGATTTCACGAAATACGCGCCTGACAGCGAAACTGGAAAGCTTGCGCAAGAGCGCGCAGAGGCTGCTGAAAAGATAAATAAAGCGGCCGCAAAACGTGCGTCCGATCGAATTGCCGCAGAGCGGGCCGCCGAAGCCGAAGCAAAGGCCGCAGCAGAAGCCGCATCAAAGCCAGAAGAACCCGCTAAGGACATCAAATGACCACCGACGACCTTGATGCGTCTACCGCCCCGTTGATTGAACACCTAACTGAATTGCGTCAGCGGCTGATTTATTCGGTGTCCGCGTTCATCGTGGGTATGATCATTTGCTTTACCGTTTGGAACCCGATTTTTAACTTTTTGACGCATCCGCTTTGTTCTGCAATGGCTCTGAAAGGGCACTCGGATTGCGGTTTGATATTGATCAAATTACAAGAAGGTTTTTTCGTCGCTATTTCGATTTCCTTGGCAGGTGGATTGGTATTGTCCTTTCCATTTATTGCTTTTCAACTATGGCGTTTCGTTGCCCCAGGGCTATACAAATCTGAAAAAGGCGCGTTTTTGCCATTCTTGATTGCATCGCCCTTTATGTTTTTTCTTGGTGCGGCGTTTGCGTATTTCGTGGTGACACCACTTGCATTTGATTTCTTTCTTGGGTTTCAACAGGCAGGATCGGTGCTGGGCGATACGACGGCCGAGGAGGGTAATGCAATCGCAGGGATCGCTTTTCAAGGCTCTGCACAAGAATACCTAAGCTTAACAATTAAATTCATTGTGGCATTTGGCATTTGTTTCCAGTTGCCTGTTTTGCTTACGCTTTTGGGTAAAGCAGGTATCGTGAGCTCAGAGGGCCTGGCAAATGTTCGAAAATACGCTGTTGTTGCCATTTTGATTCTTGCGGCAATCGTGACACCGCCTGACATCATCACGCAGGTGATTTTGTTCGTGGTGGTATATGGGCTTTATGAAATTTCAATTTTCCTCGTGCGTCGTGTTGAAACAAAGCGCGAAAAAAAGCTTCGTGAAGAAGGCTATTATGACGATGAAGCAGAATTTGACGATCCGCTGTTGAAAGAATTTGACGAGGATAAAGATGGGTGATCCCGCGTTGGATCGGATCGCATCTGCGCTTGAGCGTATGTCGCCTGCGCCGATGCCGGTACCAGATTTTAGTGTTGCTGATGCATTCGTATGGCATGTATCGCCAGATCATTTGCAGCCCGTCGAAAACGTGTCACGCGTTGATTTGTCATTGCTGGTCGGCGTGAATCGATCGCGCGACACGCTATATGAGAACACACTGCAGTTTGCGAATGGGTTTGCTGCGAATAATGCCTTGCTCTGGGGCGCACGGGGGATGGGCAAATCATCCTTGGTCAAGGCCATTCATGGCGATTTAGTGGGCAAAGGACATCCGCTAAAAATCGTTGAGCTGCAACGCGAAGATCTGCCAACGGTGTCGCGTTTATTGAATATCTTGCGGCGCGCGCCTTATCGCTTTGTTCTGTTTTGCGATGATCTTAGCTTTAGCCATGATGATCAGCATTATAAATCGCTTAAAGCCATTTTGGATGGTGGTATCGAAGGGCGCCCGCAAAATGTGCTTTTGTATGCGACCTCAAACCGACGCCATCTGATGCCACGCGATATGATCGAGAACGAACGTTCCAGCGCGATAAATCCGTCAGAGGCCGTCGAAGAAAAAGTGTCATTGTCCGATCGCTTTGGACTATGGCTAGGGTTTCATCCGTGTTCGCAGGATGAATACCTTGAGATGATCTATGGGTACTGTGACGCTTATGGGATCAACACGAATCACGATACAATCCGGGCCGAGGCGATTGAATGGACAGCGACGCGCGGATCGCGTTCAGGGCGTGTTGCGTGGCAATATTTTATGGACCTTGCAGGTCGCAATGGAATTTCAGTCTAACTGATATTTTGGTGCTGAAAAACAAAAGGGGGCTTGTGCCCCTTTTTTTTATTTATTGTAAATATGCCATGGGATCGACACTTTCGAACCCTTTTCGCACCTCAAAGTGAATATAGGACGGGTTTCCGTTGCGGACTTTACCCAAGGTTTGACCACGCGTGACGCTAGCGCCTTTTGCGACCGCGATATCGCCAACGTTCGCGTATACCGTCAAAAGTCCGTTTGCATGTTTTATCACGACGATTGGGACTTGCTTGGCGTCTGCTGTGATGGCCGCCACTTTCCCTGCGTCTGCGGCAACCACACTGCTGCCGACAGGGGCTGAAATATCGATACCATCCGTTTTGCCTTTGACATATTCGCGTATGATTTTGCCTTTTGCGGGATAGGACATTTTGCCAGTTGAAGGCGTTGCGACTGCCTTTGGCTCAGCGGTCTTTGTGGTGGTGGCTGTATCCTCTGGCTTTGGCAATGGCTTGGTCGCGCTTGGTGGAATCGGCGTAGCGCTTTCGGCGCCCGGTGCTGATACAGTGGTTGTCTCTATTTGCGCTGCCTTCTTATCAACTGGGATCGGAATCAAAAGATATTGCCCTTCGCGCACGGTAAAGTTTGCGTCTAAACTGTTCCAATCCGCCAGCGATCTGACCGTTACGTCATACATACGCGCAATGATATAAGCTGTTTCGCCACGGCTTACCTTGTGGCGAATAGGTTCGATGGCAGGGTCTGATTTAATAGTTGTTTTTGGTGCCGCATCGTTGGTTTTATTTGGTTGATCAGCCTCGGCGTTTTCAATTGCTGCTTGCGCAAGCGTCGTGACATCAACAGTGTCTTGTGCCGCAGTGCTAGACGTCGATGTTGTTTCTGTCACGGTCTGTGCGCCTGACGTTTTGGACGGTAAGGCGACAATCGCACCTTCTGATAATTTCTCGTCCTGCTTTAGACCGTTGTATTTTGCGACTGTGTTTGGATTTAAACCCAAGCGGGTTGATATTGATCCAACGGTTTCACCGCGTTTTGCCACGACAACTTGATAGGTTGGGTAATCTATCACACCGCGCGCGTCAGGTTTTGGCCTTTTTTGCATGGCTTTTTCGACAGCTGCGGTTGTGTCATACTTGTTTCCACGCATGTCAAAATCAAGGGTGTTAAATTGATCCATACTGCACGCGCTTACGCTTAGCGTTGCGATGCCAAACCATACAAGCGGTTTTAATCCTTTGCTTTGAAATCTCATAATACTCGCTCCTCAATGTGTCCTTTCTGGACATTTTTGTATATATTAACCTTCTTTTCCCAATCCTTCAACGAGTGGGACAAATCTAACGTTTCTTATATCTTCATAATCAAATCCATGATCGGTCCGTGTGACCCGTATCAAATTCTGCACGGCGTCAGACTGGCCAACAGGTATCACCATAATGCCACCCGGTTTTAGCTGCGATAACAACGTACTGGGTGGATCTTCTGCGGCTGCAGTCACAATAATTCGGTCAAAGGGGGCTTGGTCCGGCAATCCATGGCTGCCGTCACCCAAGATAGGTGTGATATTGCTAAGGTCCAGTTGTTGAAAAATTGCACTGGCTGCAGCAACCAACGGACGATGACGTTCAACCGTGTAAACCCTGCGGGCTAAATGGCTAAGGATTGCCGCCTGATAACCTGATCCTGTGCCAATTTCTAAAACCTTATCACGCGGGGATACCCGCAATGCTTGGGTCATTAGGCCAACAACCGACGGCTGACTGATCGTTTGACCACACGGGATAGGCAATGGTACGTCTTCATAGGCGCGATCTGAAAAGAGCCCCTTAACGAATAGACCGCGGTCAACCATTTCCATGGCTGTCAAAACACGCATATCCGTTATCCCTTTTGAACGAAGGGCAAACATAAATTGCATCTTTTGTTCAGCGTCACGCGTCATTAAATTTCTTTCAAAACGTCATAAGCTGTCAGGTCAGCCCGAAGTGGCGTGATCGAAATATATCCGTCCATATTGGCTTGTACGTCTGTGTCGGCATCGGTTTCAACATGTTGATTACCGCCATGTATAAACAAAAAATCCCGCCCAGATTTTGCGGTGTGGGGTGTCGCAGAAAAGTTGGTTCCGACGCGGCGACCTTGGCGAACCACTTTGATGCCTTGAACTGCAGCGGCGGCCACAGGGGGAAAGTTAACGTTATAGAACAATTTATATTCGCCATCATCATTTGGCGCCGCGTTTAAGATGCGATCAATGATGGTCTTTCCGTGATGCAAGCTTGCATCAAACGGGTCGTCCATGTCGCGATTGTTTGGACCATAATATTGGGACAAAGCAATCGACGGGATTCCTTGTAAAGCGCCCTCCATCGCAGCGCCGATCGTGCCAGAATATAGCACGTTTTCGCCAGAATTGTTTCCACGATTGACACCTGAAATGATCAGATCGGGGCGGGAGTCTTGCATTACGTGATAAATGCCTGCCAACACGCAGTCTGCTGGGTTGCCTTCGACGGCATATCTATGTGGTTCGATTTGTGTGATTAACATTGGGTTGGTATAACTTATGCAATGACCAACCCCAGAACGTTCCATCGCTGGGGCAACAGTCCACACTGTTCCGTTTGGACCGGCAAGGTCGCGCGCGATGGTTTCCGCCACCTTTAGGCCCGGTGCGTTAATTCCATCGTCATTTGTGACCAATATACGCATGTTTGCCCCCGTTTTATATGCCTCTCTTGAATAGAGGAGCATTGAATCTGGGGCAAGACAAAGATGCGATCAAACCGAGAGTGTTGCCAAAAGGCGCGCTGCCTCTTCATTCGGATGAACAAGGGCGTCACGATCTTCGCCCGGGAAAAACCGTGCGCGTGTTGCCGTCGGCATCGGTGCTGGCGTCAGAATATGGACCGTGGGGCCAGTAGCGGCCGTTTCCGCCGCCCAGCTGCGTGCAAGCGCGATTTGCGCTGCCTTGGTTGCGCCGTATGCGCCAAAGAACTTTTGTCCTGCGCAAGGGTCGTCGAAAAATATTGCTTGTCCCGTATCACCCAAAAGTGGTGCAAAATAGGGGATTAAAATTCCGGTCGCCCGAACATTCGTTGCGATGGATTTATCCCAATCTTTTACGTCCAAGGTCGAGGTCGTCATCAACGGTGCGGCATGAACAGCAGCATGTACCCAAACATCAGCCGCCCCCCAACGATCATAAATTGATCTGCATAGGTGCGCCATCGCATCTGCGTTTGTGATGTCCATAGGCGCAAGTGTTGCGTGGCCGCCTTTGGACTTGACGCGATCGTCCAGCTCTTCCAACGCGCCTGTTGTGCGCGCTATGGCGACGATATGATAATCCGGTGACAATGCCTCTGCAAAGGCAGCGCCTAGCCCGCGTGAGGCCCCTGTAATAATAGCAATCTTTTGTTTCATGCCTTGCTGATGATCTTTTTTCTGTCCAAGGTCAAGTGGACAGGTGATCCAGGGCGTCGCCACCGATCAAAAAATGTCCATGTGGCCGCAACATATCAAGCAACTGATCAAAATCTAAGCCGTCAATTTGCGCGGCATAGAGCGGATCTTCCTCGATCGCGATATGGACTACGGGGCGCTGAAAATTATCGCGTGGTTTCATAATGCACGGCAATCCGATGCGAAACGGCGGAATAATATTTGCCAATCGGCAAAACATTATTTCCAATTGACCTTGCTTTCCCGAAGGCATTTCGGCTGCAAATGACCGAAAGTCGGTTTCGGAAATTTCGACCCAAATACCGATTAAAAAGGGAACTTCTGAGCCTAGCAACGGCAATAACAAAACAGCGCGAACAAAATGTCGATTGCTGAATTTACAAAGATCTTGTGTTAGAAAGGTTTCATCCGCTAGATCAATATCATGACTTGATGCACGAATTTTGTCACTTGGCCAGTCCTCAGGAGCGGAATACCCCATACTAAGCAAGTCGGTGAAGTTTTTATCACAACAGCCGCATCGAAATTTTCCAAGGCTAAGATCGCGCCAACGGGGATCAAGCGATGGCGTATCTATTGGATCTGCGGAAGATGTTAAATTTTGTTGAAGGTTTTTAAACCATTTCATTCTGCGGCCTTAACCGCGAACCCCTTGTTGATCATATCGGACGGTGCGACTGGGTATTCCCCTGAAAAACACGCATCACAATATTGAGGACAAGATGAATTGCGACCCTTATCTTCACCGACGGCGCGGTAAAGGCCATCCAGTGAAATGAACTTAAGGCTGTCAACAGCCAAATGATCGCGCATTTCGTCTTCGGTCATCGTTGCCGCAAGCAATTTTTCCCGCTGAGGTGTGTCGACCCCGTAAAAACACGGCCAAGCTGTTGGGGGACTTGCAATACGGAAATGGACTTCGGCCGCACCTGCGTCCAAAATCATTTCTTTAATCTTACGTGATGTTGTGCCTCGAACCACAGAGTCGTCCACCAAAATAATGCGCTTACCTTTGATTAACGCGCGATTTACGTTAAGTTTTAGGCGCACACCCATATTACGGATCTGCTCTGTTGGCTCAATAAATGTCCGCCCCATATATTGGTTGCGGATGATGCCCATAGCGAATGGAATGCCTGATTGCTGCGAATAACCAATCGCGGCAGGTGTGCCGCTATCAGGAACGGCGCAGACCAAATCAGCCTCGACTGGGCTTTCTTTTGCAAGTTCTACACCGATTTGCCGGCGCGTTTCATAAACCGAACGCCCGCTGATAATGCTATCGGGGCGTGAAAAGTAGACGTGTTCAAATATACAAAACCGCCCTGCTTGACGACGGAATGGAAAGTGGCTGTCGACCCCGTTTTTCGTGATAACAACCATTTCGCCGGGTTCGATTTCACGCACGAATTCCGCGCCGATGATATCCAGCGCGCATGTTTCGGATGACAACGCCCAGCCATCGCCGACACGTCCCAACACCAAGGGCCGCACGCCCAAAGGATCGCGTACCCCCATCAATTTGGTCCGTGTCATGGCGACCACGGAAAACGCGCCTTCGACACGGCGCAGGGCATCTTCCATTCTTTCGGGAATGTTGCGCCCCAAGGACCGTGCCATCAGATGGATAATACATTCGCTGTCAGACGAACTTTGAAAAATAGAGCCGCGCTCAATTAATTCACGACGCAATGCGTCAGCATTGGTTAAGTTGCCATTATGTGCAATGGCCGCGCCGCCCATTGAAAATTCGCCAAAAAACGGCTGAACGTCGCGAATTGCTGCGCCTTTTGATCCAGCGGTTGAATAGCGCACGTGACCAATTCCAATTGTGCCCGGCAAGGTCTGCATCACTGATTGGGATGTGAAGTTATCGCGCACATATCCAAATCGACGCGCCGAATTAAACCCAGCCTCTGGATCATAGGTGACGATACCGCCTGCCTCTTGTCCGCGATGCTGAAGTGCGTGAAGCCCAAGTGCAACAAAATTTGCAGCGTCTGTGACGCCAACGACCCCAAAAACACCGCACTCTTCGCGCAATTTATCATCATCAAAAGGGTGAGCGGGGGGCATAATTTTGCTAGACAAGTCACGCAGCTCCGAATCCGTCGTTTCGCTTTGACCTCTCTTTAATAGCAAAAAAAGCAGGTGTCACGAAACTATCACCCTTTTAGGACGGAATGCTGCGATTTATCCGAAATTTCTGCGTAGGCAGATTACTGTGGTTCGCAGACTGACACCAACTGTTCGTATTGTAATGTGACCCAACCAAGTGCACGTTCAGGATTGCGTTCTTCGATCGAGGTCGCCATATCACCGAAGACTTGGGCAGACCGACTTTTGTCGATCATTGGAAAGCTTTCCGCGCTGAGCACCGTGTTATAGGCAAAAAATCCGATCGCAATTAGCGCGATGCCACGAATAACGCCAAAGATAAAACCCAAAGATTGATCTAGCTTTCCAAGCATGGATTTGTTGATCAACGACGATAATAAGGGCGTGAAAAAAGACATGATCAATAGCGCAATGGCAAACACGGCTGCAAACGAAGCGATGATGGACAGTTCACAGCTGTCTGCCAATATGGAACCGACAACTGGGATCTCTTTGACCAAGGGCATGACTTGAGGGGCAAACACGAATGCAGCGATTGCGGCCACAATCCAACCAACGATTGCCATAACCTCGCGGACCAATCCGCGCGCATAAGCCAGCAAAGACGAAATTACCACAGTCGCCAAAACGATGCCGTCTACTATGTTGAAACCTTCCATCGAAATTCCTTTTCTGGGCTAGCCTGCGCCAAATACGTCCCCAACAAATGATGTTAAATCCGTCATCTGTTGCGTTTTAATGCCTTTAACCGATACTGTCTTACCACCCGCAGGACCGATTGCAGTTGTAAAACCAAGTTTTTGCGCTTCTTTCAACCTATTTTCTGCTTGTCCGACGGGTCTTAGCGCGCCCGAAAGGCTAATTTCACCAAAAATCACAGTATCTGCAGGTACGGTCACGTCCTCACGCGCGGATAAAAGGGCGGCAGCAACCGCTAAGTCGGCCGCTGGTTCATTGACTTTGATCCCGCCAGCCACGTTTAGATAGACATCTAAGCCTGTGAATGGAATCCCGCAGCGTGCCTCTAACACCGCCATGATCATTGCCAAACGTCCGCTGTCCCATCCCACGACTGTTCGGCGCGGTTGGCTATGGGGTGAGGGCGCGATAAGCGCTTGGAATTCGACCAATACAGGTCGCGTCCCTTCAATGCCGTCGAAAACAACGGAACCCGGGCTGGGGGTGCCGCGATCGGACAGAAACAGCGCGGATGGGTTTGTAACCTCGGCCAGACCTGCGCCGGACATTTCAAAAACACCAATTTCATCCGCTGCGCCAAACCGGTTTTTCACGGCGCGCAAAATACGGAATTGATGACCACGTTCCCCTTCGAAATACAGCACCGTATCAACCATGTGTTCCACAACGCGGGGACCCGCTATTTGGCCGTCCTTGGTGACATGACCCACCAAGATCACTGATACATCGTTGCGTTTGGCAAATGTCGTCAGCTCATGCGCCGCAGCGCGAACTTGCGACACACTGCCGGGCGCACTTTCGACAGTATCCGCCCACATCGTTTGAATTGAATCGATGATCACCAATTTTGGTTTTTCAATTTCCAAAGTGGTCAATATATCGCGAAGGTTCGTTTCGGCCCCAAGCTGAACGGGTGCATGCGTTAGCCCCAGTCGTTGTGCGCGCATGCGTACCTGTGCGCTGGCCTCTTCGCCCGAAATGTAAATCGTCTTTAGGCCATTTTCGGCAAATTTGGCTGCCGCTTGCAGCAAGAGCGTGGATTTTCCGATGCCTGGATCACCGCCAACCAAAATTGCCGATGCTGGAACCAATCCACCGCCCAGCACTCGGTCAAGCTCTTCTATGCCAGACAGCGTACGTGGAAGCGGCGCTTCGTCTGTTTGCAGATCTGTAAGCGGCGTTGGTTTGCCGCGCATTCCCCCGATGGATCCTTTTTTTGGTCCCTCGGATATGCCTTTATCTTCGCTAATCGTGTTCCATTCACCGCATGCATCGCAACGTCCCGACCATTTCGTCGTGACGTTCCCACAGCTGTTACAAGAAAAAGATGCGTTTTTTGCCATGCGCCATACCTGCCAAACTAAGCTGATATACTCAAGTGAAAATTAAGGGGAAGTTCGTGCATTCTGCAGCGTCACGATCAGTGAACTGATGACGCAAACGCTAAATAGGTAGATAGCCCATTCTGTTGTAACTCGCCCAATGCCAATTCCCTTTACGATGGCGACGTAGAGGGCGATCAAAAATACATCTGCCATTGCAAACCGTGCCAGCAGCAGCGCGGCCCATTTTGGCAAAATAGGGCGTGACCAAAAGTCGATTGCGACTTGTGACACGACTTTTATAAAAGGTGCGGCGATTGCAAAACTGATCACCACGAGCGCCAGAGATGGATCAGTGTCCCAGATTGACGCGATACCAGACAGAATGGAAATTTTTTCCACCCCGAACAAAAGAAACAGGCCCGCACTGATCAGCGGAGCACCCCATGCAACAGGGTATAAGAAAACCAAGGTAAGGTTTAGATATTTGAATATGCGATCATCCATGATCCAAAGAGTACGATAAATAAAATGCCATTTGAAATGCTTAGTGCCTTTGTCCTGCGACGTGCATAGGCGGTTGCAGGTAACAAGGTCGCAAAGCAAAGACCAATCCATGCCATCCCTTCAAATGGGTTAAGCATGGGGGCGAACAATCTTGCAAAAGGTGATAGCCACGAAAGATGCGGCACTAGTGTCAACGAAAAGACCCCCACCAGCGCAGCTATTAAACCCAAAACGGCAAAGCGTCGCGCAGGGCCAGTCGTGTACCAGACAGTCATGCCTGCGATAGCCGATTGAACAAGGTAATAAACATTTAATTTAAGCAATAAATAAATCATCACCTCGGTTGAGGGGCGAAGGAATTCCATCATCGCACGGCCTCGATCGGGCCAGTCGCCCGACCGTGGATAAATTGATCCAAATAAGGATCCCCCGACGTATCCATGTCGGCCACTGGACCAGTCCACTTTATGACCCCCTCATGCAACATGGCGACGTCGTCTGCGATTGCACGAACCGATGTCATATCGTGGGTAATGGTCATTGCCGTTGCACCCATTTCCACAACAATCTCACGGATTAAGTCGTTAATGACACCCGACATAATCGGATCCAGTCCCGTTGTTGGTTCATCGAAAAAGATTATTTCAGGCTCTGCGGCAATTGCGCGGGCAAGGCCTACGCGCTTTTGCATACCACCCGACAATTCGCCTGGAAATTTGTCGGCCACATCTGGTTTTAAACCAACACGGCGCAGCTTTTCTATTGCGATGTCGCGCGCCTCGGATTTGGGGCGTTTCAGGGATCCGCGTAACAGTCGAAATGCAACGTTTTGCCAAACGGGCATGCTGTCAAACAAGGCACCACCTTGAAACAACATTCCAAACCGCGCCAAAAATGCTTCGCGTTCTGCTGTGCGGACATCTTGACCGTCTACCGTTATTTTGCCGCTATCTGGCCTAATCAGGCCTAACACGCATTTTAATGCCACTGATTTGCCCGTCCCAGATCCGCCAATAATCACAAGTGACTTACCACGTGGGATAGACAGATTGACACCGCGTAATACAGCATTTGATCCGAAAGATTTATGGACATTTTCGAGTTTAATCATGCTGAAAAAAACACTTCTGTAAGAATGTAATTTGCGGCAAGGATCAGGACCGAGGATGAAACGACCGCCTTTTTTGTGGCCCGTCCAACACCTTGTGCGCCGCGACCTGAATTCATTCCTGCATAACATCCCATCGTCGCAACGATAAACCCAAACGCCGCCCCTTTGACCAAGCCGCTAAGGACGTCGCCCGCTTCTAGAAAGTTTACAGTATTGATCAAATAGGCTGCCGCATTGAAATCAAGCCGGTTGACGCCCACAAGATATCCACCGAATATTCCAATTGCATCACCGACTGCAACCAAGCAAGGAACTGCAAGCGTCGCGGCTAGAACGCGGGGCAGGGTGAGGTATTTCATCGGATTGGTGGATAATGTGACCAAAGCGTCAATTTGTTCGGTGACTTTCATTGTGCCAATTTCGGCCGCAATTGAACTGGCGACACGCGCCGCAACCATTAAGCCACCTAAAACAGGACCAAGTTCGCGGACCATCCCGATAGCAACAATAGATGGCACAACTGCTTCGGCGTTAAACCGTGCTCCGCCCGCATAAATTTGAAGCGCCAACGCACCGCCTGTAAAGAATGCCGTTAAGCCCACGACAGGCAAAGACAGCCAACCAATTTGAACAAGTTGCGTTGTAAATTCACGAATGTAAAACGGTGGGGCCACTAAATGGCGAAGCGTTTGGCCAATGAATATGGACACCCGCCCGATGCTTGCGATCAGGGCAAGAACAGTTTGTCCAATTGTCGCGAACACTTTTGTCACGATAGATCACCAATGTATTTCCGGCGGTAACGGCCGCCAAGAGATGTTAAAACCTCATAACCAATCGTCCCGGCATTGTCGGCCAAGATGTCAACTGTTTGATGGGTGTCGAGCAATTCCAATTGACGCGGAGTGTCTGACAGCAAGGTCACATCGACACCGATTAAATCCATTGAGATACGCCCAACGATTGGGCAGCCGACGTCTTTGTGGAACAAACGCGTATTTGGTCCCATAGCACGGATAATTCCATCGGCATAACCCGCCGACACAGTTGCAATTCGGCGCGGGGTTGGTGCGGTCCATGTGTTTGAATAGCCGACGGTTTCTCCCGTATCAACTTCGCGGATTTGTATGACGGGTAGGGTAATGTTCACAACAGGCTTTGCCTTTTGATAGGGCATGCCACCATAAAGACCAACGCCGGGTCGGGTTAGGTCAAAATGGTATTTTTCACCCAATAAAATTCCGCCGGTTGCAGATAAAGAGCGGGGCAGATCAAGCCCATCAGTTAGATCGCGAAACACACCCAATTGCCGTTCGTTCATGTCGTGGTTCGGGTCGTCGGCGCAAGCAAGATGCGACATGATCAACTTAGGCCCCAGTCGTACGGCCATGTCACGAATTGCCTGCCATTCTACGGGTTCCATCCCAAGGCGGTTCATGCCTGTGTCCAATTGAATGCCAAAGGGATGATTGGGCAGGTTTTCAGCATGGCGTATTAGTTGATCAACCGAATTGATCATCGGCGTCAGCGCATAGTCCCTGATCAGGTCAGTGTCCCCAGCCATATGGCCACTAAAAATGAAAATCGGAATGTCCGGTCCGATTGCTTTGCGGACGCTCACGCCTTCCTCGGCCACAGCAACGCAGAATTTCCTGACACCCTCTTGGGCCAATGCGCGCGCCACTGTTGAAGAACCTAGACCATAGGCGTTTGCTTTGACCACAGCCGCTGTTTCACATGATGTCATAGTGTTCAATGCGCGCCAATTGGCACGGATCGCGGTCAAATCAATCGTCAGCGTCGCAGTGGTCATATATGCTTTTTGACAGGGTTGGGCGCAAGGTCAAGGGGTTTTAAGGATTTTCAAGATCACAGATGAAATGCGCGCCGCCCATGGGACGTCTTTTGAACCCAAGTTTTAGATAAATCTGTTGCGTCGGTTCATTTTGTAAATCGGCCGCGACAGAAATTTGGGTCATACCGCGGCACAGTGCCCAGTCGCGAATGTGATCCATCATTTTGCGACCATATCCGCGCCCGGGAAATTCGGCGTGAATGTGAAACAGATGGATATTTGCCCGCCACGTGTTGTGATGACCGCCCCCCCCACGGATGGACCAGCGCAAAGGACGTGGAACGCCCATCGGTTTCGCCCAAGAATACCGTGACCCCAGAATCCGCAAGGTGAAAGACGTCCGTCAAGAAATCAACATCGGCAACATATGTATCGCCGTGATGTTCACAGAGCGATGTGATGTGATCGGTGATATCGGGAATGTCATCAGCGGTTGCGGTTCAGATAATGTGGGACATGTTATGGGTAAGCCCGTAAAATGTGTTTTGAAAAATATATTATTAAATAAAACTTGGCCAATTAGCCTTTGGCCAATTCAACAGCCAATCTAGGCTGAAAAAAGATTTGGCGTTATCTCAATATCGGTCCTCTTGTTGTTGCCAAGGTTTGACAAGATCGCCAAAGCGGGTAAAGCGACCTTCGAAGGCAAGTTCAACTGACCCGATCGGACCATGGCGTTGTTTGCCCAAAATAACTTCGGCTTTGCCGTGAAGACGTTCCATTTCTTCTTGCCACTTGGCCATTTTTTCCAAATCGTGATCGCCAGGTTTTTCGCGTTCTTTGTAATATTCTTCGCGGTAAACGAACATAACCACGTCGGCGTCTTGTTCAATCGAACCCGATTCACGCAGGTCTGACAGCTGCGGACGTTTGTCTTCTCGGTTCTCTACCTGACGCGATAGCTGGGACAGGGCGATGACGGGGATGTTCAATTCCTTGGCAATCGCTTT
>Ga0181600_10002337_pt1 | contig 14700 bp, 9 predicted proteins | sample 041ome_2_FD_132982 | JGI IMG/M metagenome (GOLD analysis project Ga0181600, IMG submission 132982) | Coastal salt marsh microbial communities from the Groves Creek Marsh, Skidaway Island, Georgia - 041406US metaG (megahit assembly) | ecosystem: Environmental > Aquatic > Marine > Intertidal zone... | reverse complement strand
TTTCGCTTTGGGCGCTTTGGGAGCTGTCGCCGCACACGAACGCGCGTCGTCGACGCGGGGACGGGGATATCGGACGCGCGGACAGATCTTCTTCGTCGTCGTCGTCACCGTCGTCACCGTCGTCGTCGAGGACGGTATAGACGCATTCGTGCAAGAATGGAGACGGATGATGCGTCGTTAGAAGCGCGCGTGGCGCGCGAGCGGGACGATCGAGTGTTCCACACGAGCACGTCGCACGACGCGCGCATGGCGCTGCTCGAGCGGCGGTTACAGGGCGCTCCGACGTCGGCGTCGAAGGATGCGATGTGCGGTGGCGTTGGTTCGGCGGGCGCGAGCGGTGGTGGTGGGCGTAAGACGACTGGGGGCTCGGGTGGGGCGTTTGAGCGATGCTCGCTCGACGCGAGCAGTAGCGACAGCGACAGCGACGACGGTGACGGGTCGACGGACGAACGTTCTAGAGGTGGTGGTCGATATTCGGAGTTTGGTGTCGTTGCGGTGGATACTACGGGAAGTGGCAAGCGTCGTCGACGAAGTTTTGCCGCGGATGGGGCGGAGAATGAAATGTCTTTGAGTCAACGAAGTCTCGGAGGGGCGGCGAGCGGGGGATTGGCACGTTCGACGCGACATCCGGCCAAGAAGGCAGGTGTTAGTACGGCTGAACCGCACGTATCGTTATTGGAGCGTTTTGAGAACACTGGGTCAGGTTTTAAGTCTGCTTCGCCGTTGATGGAAGCTACGCCGAGTCAAGGGTACGTTCGGCAGTTTGAAGAGGAGCGCGTGGAATTTGAAAAGAAAGTTGCAGCTTTGGAAGAAAAGTTGCGCTCGGCGCAGAGCGAACGTGATGAATACGAACGCGGCTGCGAAGCGTTGCGCCAAGAAAATAACCTTATCAAAGAAGCGCATGAAAAGATGAATGCCGAGCGTAAGAGCGGCGTGCAAAAGCTCGCGGTAAACATGGCGATGTTGGAGCGTAAACAAATGCGCATGCAAATCGCGGAAGAAGGCTTGCGTCTGGGTACAATTGGAGTGCAACGCATCGGATCCGCTCTTCAAGAAGTATGGGAAGATGGCCGCGCTTTTCATGAACTCGATCAGCGTTTGGAAAATTTGGCCGAGTCTAAAAAGTTGGCGGATGAAAAGCGCAAGCAAGTAAAGAAAAACTTGCCGCCTCCAGGAAGCGTCGCTGCCGACACCGCGGCACACGCTGAGTACGTATTGAGTGAAGAAGTTCACAAGGCTCGCATGGCTATCATTCGTAAAGAAGAAGAAGCGATCAAGGCTGAGCGCGAGAGCTTAGAGCGAGAAAAGGCGGCGCACATTCGTGCGTTGAAGCGTACGCGCGACGAAGATGGATCGAGATTTAACAAGCACCCAGTGTTAGGTGATCGCTACGTGCTGATGAATCTTCTCGGACGTGGTGGGTTTAGTGAAGTGTACAAGGCGTGGGATAGCGTACAGATGCGTGAAGTGGCTTGCAAGTTGCACCAACTCAATCCACAGTGGAGTGAAGAACGCAAACGCACATACGTGCGTCACGCCGCCCGTGAATGTTCGATTCATAAATCCCTCGACCATCCGCATGTGGTGCGTTTGATCGATGTGTTCGAAGTAGATTCAGATAGTTTCTGCACTGTTTTAGAACTTTGCACTGGCGATGATCTTGACGCACGATTGAAGTCTCAAGGATCCATCAGTGAACGCGAAGCTCGTGCAATTTTAGCTCAAGTCTTCAGTGGCTTGGCGTACATGAGCTCAGGGCAGAAGCGAATCATTCACTACGACCTGAAGCCGGGGAACATTCTCTTTGACGAAGCAGGGCGAGTGAAAATCACGGATTTCGGATTGTCAAAAATCATGGAGGAGCGCGCAGGTGTAGGTACGGGCATCGATAGTGGTATGGAGCTCACTTCTCAAGGCGCGGGGACGTATTGGTACTTGCCGCCCGAGTGTTTCGAAACCGGACCAGCACCTCCCAAAATTTCTAGCAAAGTTGACACGTGGTCATGCGGTGTTATCTTATTCCAAATGATTTACGGCAAGCGTCCGTTTGGACACGACATGTCGCAAGAACAAATCTTACAGAGTGGTACGATTCGCAAAGCGACCACGGTAGAGTTCCCGAACAAGCCAACAATTTCTGCTGAAGGTAAAGCGTTCATCACCAAGTGCTTATCCTACAAGCAAAGTGAACGCCCGGATGTGCTCGAGGCGTCGCAAGATCCGTATATGACGTTTTTATCCAAGTAAAACACACGAATATTAGAAATTGATTTGATTTTTGTTAATTGCACAAGGAAATCACAAACTACATGATTACACACGCCTGTGAGTCCCGCTCGCGTCGTCTATCTCTGTCTACCCGCGACGGTGGCGGTCTTGACGGACTATGCTCAAAATCAGCCGTGTCTAAACCATATTTTTCACGCATTCTTGTGCGCCACGCGCCATCTGAGCTAGTGTTGCCGACGAGCGGAGCGCGCTCACGATCCAATCCATACTTGTCGACGTAATAATCATCGTCCTCATCGTCACTATCGACGCCTGCACTCGCTAAGGCCGCGCGTCGCAGCGCTATAGCTAAAATTATACTTAGGATTTGCACAAAGAACAACACCAGCATCAACGCCGTTACGGCGTTTTGATGTTCCTTGATGAGTTCCCAGGCGTGCGCTTGCTCGCCAGTAATATCCCGCGGCACCGATCTAAACGCCTGTCCGCTCGAACAGTACGCGACCAGTGCCGCCTGCAATAGCACCATAAACCCAACTTGATACGCATACACACCTAAACAACACGCGTTTGCATTTTCCGCGCCCGCCAAGCCCAACCACGCCGTCAGCGCCGCGTATCCCCCGCTCCCGCCGATAAAATACAAAAACCAAGGCTCTGTCTCAAAAAATGTATGCACGCGCGCTTTGACCACGTCAACATTCGATGCATTCTCCTCCATTGGCGGCGGCGGCGATGGATGCGGCGACTTTGCGCCCCACGCGTCGTCGTCGACGTCCCAACCCACGCGTCGCTTGTTGAATCCCAACCACAAATGAAACGCAAACAGCGCCGTCGCCAACCCTCCAACGAGCAAGACCGCGTTCGTTAACCTCAACAGCGCGCGTAAGAACGACTTGAGACCCGGCGAACGCGCGCGACGCGCCATAGACACCATTTCTAAGACGTAACACTAATCGTAGCGCCACGTCAACGACCAAGCGTGCGTCGGTACGCCCGCGTCCGCGCGCGTCGATGCCCCCGCGTCCGCGCGCGTCGATGCGTCCGATTACTCTCACTCGTCCACGCGTGTTCGACGTCTGCGTGTCGTGATCTTGCGTCGGTGTGTCGTGAGCGTGCGTGCGCGTGAGTGACGAGACGGAACTCCGCGGCGCGCATCTTGTACGTCGCGCTCTTCAGCGTCGTCGTCGACACCGACGACGAGCGCGCGGCCACATGCCGCGGAGTGTTGATATGCTCACATTTGACAATCACTCAAGCCTCGCACACCGCGTGCGTCGCGCACGTGAAGAAGATGATGATTCGATTGAGAATTTGGCCAAGTACATCGAACCGCCAGAGATGTTGACGACGACGTGGCACAAGGCGGCAGGTATGTACTCTTTTGACCCTCGGATCTCGTGAATGTGCGTGCGATGCATGGACTGACGACATGATTCACTCGTTCCTTATCGCGCGCGCAACAGCGTTGACGTTTTGGGCCGTGAACTTTTATCTGTGGTTCGCGGTCATCGGCAAGGCATTCGTCCCGCTCGGGCTATACTTCACCGCGTTGGTGAAGAGTGTGTTCATAACAAATCTTTCGGATGAATACGGGCCTCATGCGGAGCAGGCGGGGATCGTCGTCATGATATACGCGTGGTTGCTGAGTGCAATCTTCATTTATCCAACGTACTGCGTTTTTGGACCGAGCGTGTGGCTGAAGTATGCGTTTTTAGTGTACATTGGGTGGTATTTGATTCTCGATCGGCGCGCGCCGGCATCTGGTAAACGGTTTATTCCGCTTTTCCGTCGTCTACCATTTTGGCGCGTATTAAGCGAGTACTTCCCCGTTCGGCTGCATGTCATGTCAGAGCTCGATCCGGCGGGAAATTATCTGTTTGGTTATCACCCACACGGAATCATCGGTGTCGGCGCACTGTTGACGTTTGCCACCGAAGCCACGGGATTTTCTAGAGCTTTTCCCGGGCTGGATTTACGTTTGCTCACGCTTTCATTAAACTTTAAGTTTCCATTCACGCGAGAGGTGCTCTTGGCGCTTGGGATAAATAATGTCTCAAAAGAAAGCGTCATCACGAATTTGACGAGACAACCAGGCGCTAGCTGCGCTATTGTCATAGGAGGTGCCGCAGAGGCGTTGGATGCCAAGGCTGGTAGCGCAACTTTAACCTTAGCTCGTAGAAAAGGATTTGTTAAGATGGCGCTCCGAACAGGAGCGTCATTGGTGCCTGTTTTTGCGTACGGCGAAAATGCAATTTTTGATCAAACAATTTATCCCGAGGACTCAAGGCGCCGAAGATTTCAATTGTACTGTAAGCAGCTCATCGGCATCACACCACCTGCCTTTTACGGTCGATCTCTGAGCAAAGGATTGTGGCGACGATTATTTGGCGAAGTTGGCGTGCTCCCGAAACGCGAACCGATTGAGGTGGTCGTCGGACACCCCATCGCAGTCCCTAGAATGGCATCTCCGTCGACGGAAATCATCGACGAGTATCACAAAAAGTACTGCGACGCTTTGAAAGATCTCTACGAGACCCACAGGCGCGCATTTCACAAGCTCAATCGCGGTCACTCGAGCGATGATTTGTTGTCTGACGTGCTCAGTAGACGCGATAGACTGCGGGCGATGCAATTTCGATAGCTTCGCGAATCGCTACACGGTATCATAGGCACACGCGGCACACATTCTTCTTGTAACAAACATTTCTAATTATTTGCGCGCCTTGTGCGCCTACGGAACCTCGCGATGCGGCGATGGACGCGTCATCTACGTTTTTCGCGCACGACGGCGCTGCTCGGTCGTCAGGGACGTTCATCGACCGAGCAATACGTTGACGAGTGTATTCTTTCGCATGGTGAGCATCACCGGGAGCGTTCTAAGACCAGTACGAATATGAATATTGAAATAATCTTGCATGTATTACAAATCAGCGCGTTGTTTAGTTCTTGCTGCCAGTGAAGCGAAGGAGAACGCCGTCGTTACCTAAGATGAAACCTTGGTTTTCACCTTGGAACTTCACCGTGTAAAGGTTGGCAGCGACATCATCGGTACCACGATCACGCTTCCACGTTCGACCTTGATCGTTGGAATAGAACACGCTTCCGGAGCCACCGACGGTCCAGAACGTCTTACCGCTCGGGGAGTACCCCAAATCGAGCAAACCGAAGCCTCTGGAACCAATCTTACCTTCGACAAACTCAGAATCTTCCTCTGGCATACCCGTTTGCTCGGAGAAGAAGATGCCACCACCGCGAGTGAGTTCCCAAATACCACCATCCGGACGCCATCCCATGCTTTGAACGCGGCGAGCGGAAGTTCTGTTGTGCGGTTGCCAGTACGCTTGGCCCGGAGCCCAAGACATGTAAAAGTTACCGCGGGAGCTCAAACCCAAGTACTCACCTTTGTCGTTGCGCGCAATGTTAGAGAACGTACCGGTGTAATACGATGCACCAGTAATACCCGAAGAGACCGTACGGTTCAACGTCGCGCTGACGGTTTCTTCGACCGCAGCCTTCCAGTTGCGCGCTGCGTCGCTGGTGAAATAAATGGCGCCCTCATCCGTAACCATTTCCGCGGTACCGTTATCCTTAACCGCGGTGATCAACACTGGCGCACCGGGCAAACGCGGAGACAAACCAACACGTTCCCAGTTCACACCACCATCAGTCGTGTGCAACAACACCGCGGGTTTACCGATAATCCAACCCTCGTTCCCGATGAAGGACACGCTGTTGAATCGATAGTTCACGTCGTCATCCAACAACGAGCTTAAATCTCTCGCATCCCACGTCTTACCGCCATCCTTCGTCTCCAACACGGTCTGTCTCGTCCCGAGCAAGAAACCATGATTCGGATCGCTCGTCGTGAACGCAATATCCAAAAGAATCACCCCCGGTTCCAACGGGAGCTCCACTTGTTCCCAAAACGAAGAGTCGATCGACGACCCACCGAGTTCAAGCGCGCGCGCGCGGCGATCCGCCGGCATCGCCGCCAACGCAGCCGCCAGCGTCACCGTCTTCGTCGCCAACGCGCGGCGCGAGACGCGCATCGCAGGCGCGTCCGTGTCCACGGAGGCGTCCGCGTTCGGTGTCATCGCCCTGGTCGTCGCGCGGCGCGCGGCGTGCGCGCGCGCGCGCGGCGCGCGCGCGGCGCACGCGGTGAAGGTCGCGGCGGAAGGTGCGATCATGGACGCTGGTCGAGCGTGCGTGCGGGCGTGCGATGGAGGTCTCCTCGGGCGCGCGCGCGAGTGAGTGCGGACGCGGCGCGCGATCGAAGACAGGGGATCGGGCGCGTGATGACGTCATCCATGGATGTGCGGCTGACGTCCTCGCTCTTGGCACGCGCCGTGTTCGTATACGTACCGAGTGTCCGAATATAATTTATACTGAGGCACGTGGCGAGGTATGCATCACAGGACAAAATGAATCCAGTATACGTGTCGTGTGTCCGAATAATATGCGAAAAGGACTTATGCGACGGCGCACGCGTCATCGCGTGGCCACTGCGCGACGCCGCGATGTCCTGGGCGCACGCGGCGAAGGATGCCGCGCCATTCGTCTTTACTGCGCGTGTGAAGCCGTCAGTGACGGAGGGTGAGACGTCAGCGCGCGCGCAGGATGATATAAACGCGCCCGCGAGTGCGTGTGATTTAAAACGGGAGTCGCCTGAACGCTCGAACGTGGATGATGTTGACGCCGTCAACGAGCGGGCGAGTGCCACGGAGGGCGAGAACAGTAGTGGATACGCGTCTGTGTCGGTGGGTCAAGAGTCGGAGGCGGTGGAAAGGGCGAACGACGATGTTATTGTTGAGTTGCGAGAAGCCGTCGCGCGCAAGACTTTGGAAGTAGACGCGCTCAAGGCGCAATGTGAGCGCCTCAAGGCTGCCGCGGCGCAAAGTGGACGATTACAAGCGGCGTATGCAAACGTGGATGAGACCGAGAAGCGGCTGACGAAGGAGCTCGAGGAGAAGAATGTTGAACTGTTGGACGCAAAGCGCGAGGCAGAGACAGCGCAAGCAGAGCGCGTAAAAGCGGAAGAAGAGTGTGCAAAGTGCGACGACGGGCTAAAAAAGATGAAAAGTGAGTTGCATGCGGCACTAAAGAAAGCACTTAGCGCGAATGAAGAACTTCGTACGCTAAAAATGTCCGCAAATAGCGTTAAAGACGAACTTGAGGCTGAGCGCGACAGCTTGAGTGAAGCGCTGGCGGCAAAGACGAGCGAATGTGAACGAGTCAAGGACGAACTCGAAGCACGAATCAATGCTGCTAACACGCGAGTGAAAGATCTCGAAGCACAAGTCACGATGGTGCAGAAACAATTGGACGACGTGAGTCTAGCTCGTGATGAATACGCTGCAAACGCAAGCGCGCTTGAGAGCGACGTTGCGCGCTTGAGAGAGGAACTCAATGACTTGAGCAACGTTTCTTCAGAGGTTTCGTCGCCAGACGCGCCCAAAAGCGCAGATTTCAACGCCGAGTGCGAGTCTTTGGAACGTATATTCAAGGCTGAAGAGGCTGAACTAAGCGAATTACGCGCGGCGCTCGATGCTCGCTCAGAGGAGTTGCGCGTTTCTCGAGAAAAAGAACAGGCCCTTGGTGTTGCATTGAACGATGCCGAGGCTCAAATCGTCGAGTCTAGAATGAACGTTGATCTCATTGTTGCCCGTGCCGAAAAAGCCAGTCAGTTATTCACTGAAAATGCCTCAGCGTTACGAATGGCTAATGCAAAGGCAGCTACGGCGCAAGTTGAAATCACCGTCGCAGAGCTCAGGGCTAAAGAGTTACAGGATGAATTAGACGCAACTTTAGCGGCGTATGAAGAGCTCAAGACCAAGTATGACGATGCTATCGAGCAATGCGACAAAGCGGAGAATGATACGAACACGACGTCAACCAATGAACATCATTTAGCAATGGAGTCTCTAGAGCGCGCTCTCGAAGACGTGTCGCGCGAGCGCGACATTTTGAAGAGCGAACTCGGCTCAGCAACGCTCGAATGTACGAATATCCGCTCCGAACTCGATGGTTTGAAGATTGATCTCGCCGAAGCTCGCACGCGTTCGTCGCCCGTCAAGGCTGGGGCTTCAACAGATGTCATCGAAGCGCTCGAATCTGAGCGTCGAGCCCGAGCGTTGTACCAAACGGATGCGCGCTACTGGCGCGAACGCTACGAGGCTCTCATCGAGTCCTCTCAAGCACCCGTCTCGTCCACATCAACGCCATCGCGTTCAAAGACCACACCCATCCGTTCTGGATTCACACCAGGCAAGGCGTTGGCTATCGCCGCCGGCATTACACCCGCCCCGGAACCCGTAGACGCCGAAGTCGAAGCCGAAGTCGAAGACGCCGCGTCTGATTCCCCCGGCTCTCCATCCACCGTGACGTTTGCCCCCGCCCCAGCGCGCATCGAACACACGCGTATACCAGTGCGACTTAAACCAATCACACCGAGTTCAAAGCTCAGGACATACTTTTAATGTTCATGTAACTCTATTGCCAGAGTCAGCGCGCCGTGTCCTCACGTTGATCATCTTTATCCACCCAATGCGCGTCATACACGCACGCACGCGTTGCGTGCGCGCACACCCACGCACGCGTGCGTCGCCCTAGAACACGCGCACGCGCATACACGACTTTTTCGCGGTCGCCATGTGCATCGACACCGAGCAAGCGACGACGATTTCCGAAGTGACCGTCACCACCGCCAGCGCCGGCGCTGGGACACAGTCTCAAAAGTACTCCGCCGCGCTCGAACCGAGCGCGATAGCGAAGACCTTTGCGCGTCAATACGTGGTGATTGATAATGTCGAGTACGACGTCACGGATTTCAAGCACCCGGGAGGGAGCGTGATGTATTACATGTTGTCCAACACGGGAGCGGATGCGAGCGAGGCGTTTAAAGAGTTTCACGCTCGGTCTAAGAAAGCACGCAAGGCGTTGAATGCGTTACCGCATCGCAAGTTGGGCGATGGCGAAGGACCGACTATGGATGCAGAGGAAAGCGCGATGTTGAAAGATTTCGCGAGATGGCGCAAGGAGCTGGAACGAGATGGATTTTTCAAGCCGTCGCCGCTTCACGTGGCGTATCGTTTCGCCGAGCTCGCGGCGATGTTTGCTTTGGGTACGGCGTTGATGGCGGCAAAATGGCACGTGAGCTCTATTATTGTGTATGCATTCTTCTTCGGTGCGCGTTGTGGATGGGTGCAACACGAAGGTGGTCATAACTCGCTCACGGGGAATATTTGGTGGGATAAGCGTGCGCAGGCGTTTACGGCGGGCTTTGGTTTGGCGAGCTCGGGCGACATGTGGAATAACATGCACAACAAGCACCACGCGACGCCGCAAAAGGTTCGTCACGATATGGACCTCGATACCACTCCCGCTGTGGCGTTCTTCAACAAAGCTGTAGAATCGAACCGTCCGCGTGGATTTAGCAAGGTTTGGCTTCGCGCTCAAGCGTGGACTTTTGTGCCGATTACGTCAGGTATGGTTTTGTTCTTTTGGATGTACGTTTTGCACCCGCGAAATGCGATTCGTCGTAAGAACGCCGAAGAGGCGTTCTGGATGATCACTGCTCACGTTGTTCGCACGTCCGTCATCAAGGCTGTTACCGGGTACTCTTGGTTGACGTCATACGGCTTGTTTTGCGCGTCGATGTGGGCGGCTGGATGCTATTTATTTGCTCACTTTTCCACGTCACATACACACTTGGACGTCGTCCCAAGCGACAAGCACATTTCTTGGGTTCGTTATGGCGTCGATCACACCATCGATATCGATCCGAGCGCTCGTTACGTCAACTGGCTAATGGGCTACTTGAACTGCCAAGTCATCCACCACTTGTTCCCGAGCATGCCTCAGTTCAGACAGCCCGAAGTCTCTCGTCGCTTCGTCGCTTTTGCAAAAAAGTGGAACTTAAACTACAAAGTTCTCACCTACTACGGCGCTTGGAAGGCCACGTTCAGTAACCTCAACGATGTCGGTAAGCATTATTACGTACACGGCTCGCATCCCAAATCGGCCTAAGCGCTCGGTTCACGCGCGCCGCCTCAGCGTGCATCATTTATCGTTCCACCATGCGTTTAGCCCTTAGCGCGCATGTTTAAAACATCTTAATTTATGTTTATGTACACACATATACTCCTGTGCGATTGCACGCGCCTCGAATGTTACCCGACATCGTTATGCGCCTAAAACCTGAACCCGTAGCAAATCCCCACCCAGCCACACTCTCCGTCGCCACCGCAATCCAGGCGCGACCATGCGCGCCTGGGTCCTCGGCGTCAGCGCCGCATTCGCCATCGCGCTCGCGGTGACGCTCGCGGTCACGCTCGTGCTCCTGCACGACAGCGGCGCCGACGGGTTAAACAACGCGCAGTGCGCCACCGCAGCCACGGCGTCTGGGGACTTTTTCCCATCTTCTTCGCGCCTGAGCGCCGACGCATCGACGACGGGAAGCACCGCCGCGCTCGTCGAACCTTCCGTGGCGTTCTCTGTGACGTATAACACGACGTTTAAGGTTGTGCGGACGTTGCCGCACCTCTCGGGCGTGCCCGCGAAGACGTACGTGTTGTACCAGTGCGGGACGACGGCGCCGACCGCGGACTCGGATGGCACGGCTTTCGCGTCGGGAACGCAGTTCTTCAGTGTTCCAGTGCAGAAAGTAGCCACTGGGTTGACGGTCGCTATTGGTTTTATCGAAGAGCTCGGGTTGCGGTCGAGTATTGACGTGGTTGATCCGGGAGCCGTGCACGCGCCGTGCTGGCAGGAGGATGAAGAAACCGGGGACATGACGGGCGTGGACGCTACGGCGAACTGGAACAGCGCCGCAAACGCTTATGATACAGTCGCAGCCTGGGCGACGGCAACGACCGATTTTGACTTGGTGATTACCGACCGGTTTAACACAGCGGGCTCGGGCACCGATAAGGATGTTAATTTTGACGCGTCTGAAGCGCCGCTCGGTATGCTCGATCGTTTGGAATACGTCAAGTTTTTGTCCCTGTTTTACAACATGGAAGCCAAGGCGAATGCGTATTACGCTGACCAAGTCGAGCGATGGCAGTACATGCGAGACAGAATTACGTACGCGCAAAGCAATGGAAGAATCGCGTCCACGTACACGTGTGCGTGGGTTGAAGATCAATCGTACACGTCGGCGGGCGTTTCCTACGTGTCTTTTGTCGTGTCGTTCGCGCAGTTTGAACAAGATATCTGTACGGGTGCCGGCTTGACGACGTTCATCCCGAGTGCTGCCGCATCTGGAGAAACGACGCATTCGTATTCTACCATGGCTGCCTTTCACGCCGCCATTGCGAACGTCAACGTGATCTTTGACAAGACGTACTTTTACACGCCGAGTACGACGACGAAAGCCAGCGTTTACGCAAAGCTCGGGTTCGACCAACCATCCGCAGCAGGTATCAAGGCACTCACGTCTGAAGGAACTATTCTTCGCATGGACAAACGCGTGAGTGACGCCGACCCACTCCTCACGCACTCATCTGCGTCCGAGGGCTTGGATTGGTTTGAAAGCTCGTTTGCGCATCCCGCGTTGGTGCTCTCTGATTTGAGTCGCTTGGTTTGGCTCGACAGCGTCGACGGCATCGACGCACCGCGAGCGGGATGCTCTCGATTTTTCCGCGATATCAAAACCGACGATGCTGTCGTTAAAACGACCGCAGCTGACTGCCCGGTGTACGACACCGCTCGAATCTCGGGAGCATGCGACGCGCAACTCGACGAGCAAGGCATCACGCTCGACAAACTCTACGGCTACAACAGCCCGGCGTCGATGGTCCCCGTGACCGCGAGCTTTCTCATCGCCTTTGCGGTGGCCTTGATGGCGTAAAGACGTCAATTCATATTGCGTCAAAATGTTAGGCTAATTTCTTTTGGGGTGGGTCAAGTGTTGACGATTAGAAGTCTTGAATGGCTTCGTTGGCAGTCTTCATCCTCGACGTCGTCATGGAGACCATCCGTCTCCACGGCGCACACGTTGTCGATCGCTATGCATCGCATAGGGCTTGATCACGTCTAAAACGAAAACATATCTCTCATAATTTATTTTTTGAACAACAAAACATAGAAACTTTCAATCTTTGGGGCGGGTCAAGTGTTGACGATTAGAAGTCTTGAATGGCTTCGTTGGCAGTCTTCATCCTCGACGTCGTCGTGGAGACCATCCGTCTCCACGGCGCACACGTTGTCGATCGCTATGCATCGCATAGGGCTTGATCACGTCTAAATGATTATGGAAGATTATTCAAAATATTGAAAATTTATCCTTATGGACTCTTGGTTGGTTGATTTAATTCTATCTACAAGTAAATTTTCTCCACTCGCTATGTGTTTCACGGGAACAGCATTTGACCTTTAAGAAACGAATTCCACGCGAAGCACGAGGATAAATACATTGAGGCTGTGTACAGGAAGACGGTTTGAAAACTCCCCGTGGCTTCAACGGATGCGCCAGTGACCATATTTGCAATAATCGCGGCGACAACGCCAACTGTGTTTGTGAATCCGAGTATTGCTCCAGCACGAGACGGCGCGACATCTTGCAGATACGAATGATAGCCTGCTACGGCCACGGCTTGTAAACCGAGGGTGGCAATAACAAATCCTAAAGCCACCGCGGGCGTTGTCGTTGTTTTCAACGCGAATAAGCACACCGCGGGACCAATCGTCGCAATATTCATGGCCAAACGCCGCACTTTCCACTTTTCCCAATTGTATTTGTTAATTAACTTGTCTGCGACTTGTCCAGAACTAAAAGACATGAACGCTGTAAACAACCAAGGGATCGCGCCGGCCAGCCCTGAGCTCGCTATCGATAGTCCGAGGTCTTGCGCGAGGTAGATGGGTAGCCAGCTTTGCAAAATCATGAAGCCCCAGTTGACGACGATGTGGCACCACAACAAAGCGACGAGTTGCGTGGCAACTTCCGTAGGTAAATCATCCACCTCAAGCTCTGCATCTTTAGATGATGTTGTTTCGCTTGCCACAGCCGACGAAACACGTGGTACATACTGTTTCACGCTTTCGGGCATCAAAGAGTAAGCCAGAAACGCGAAGCAAGCACCGAACAATCCAAACAAATAAAAGACAAATTTCCAGCCAAAGGTCGCAATCAAACCACCAGCTGCGGCTAAACCGAACGCACTTCCGATGTTGAACAACGCAAATATGGTCGATAACGCGCCGCTTCGTCGCTCGGCAGGAACATGTGCGGCCACCGCGGCAGCGCTCGCCGGCAACGCGCACCCGCTCGCCGCGCCAAACATGAAGCGCGCCGCCAAAATCGCATATACTCCACCGCTCAGCGGCGTAAGCGCCACCGCCATTGACCACAAAAACAAACCAAACAGAAGCACTTTAGCGCCACCATAACGGTCGGACGCAGCGCCAGCGGCGAGTTGCGTGACACCGTAGCCCCACAAAAAAGCGCTTTGCGCCGCGCCGACGTCTTTCAGAGACATCGCGAGTTCAGCTTTGATGCTCAGCGCCGCCGCAGCGAATATCGTGCGGTCCGCCGATGCGAGTAGCATAGCGATACCAAGACAAATCACGATGACGCGCGTCTGCGAGGCCGTGGTCGTCGAAGGCTTGACGTCACCGTCAGCGAAGCCCGCCGCGGAGGCTCTGACGAGGACAAAAGCTCGCGCGCGGGGACGCTCGTTCTCGTTCGTTGCCGGCATGCATCGCACCGAAGGACGTGCGCATGCAAAACACACGCGTGCGGTCGTATGCGCCCGAGTGTGCGATTCAATGCGAAGACGTCGCGGACGCGCGCGAGGGCGCGTCAGGGCGGCGGCTGGCGCGAGCCGCGAGGCGCTCGCGGCGGTCATCGCGCTTCGCGCTCTGGCGTTTCACTCGCTCGTCACGTGCATGTGCATGTAGCAAGTATCGTTATTACAAATTGAATTGACGCATTGATCGATTTATATCAAGCTATTCGTTGCGTTTGACGGTTCGGTGCGCTTTGGTGACGGCTGGCCGTACTGCGGAGCGTACGGATTTGTGCTAGGCAGCGCGTAGGGGACTTGGTTTGCAAACTGATGCTGCTGTTGTTGTTGGTACGTTCCCGGCATGGGCAACTGGTGAACGTTACCGTATCCTTGTGGCTGCTGCGAATAATGCATACCAGGCATCTGCATGCCCATCGGTGGAGCTTGTCCGACAACACGCGTTGGAGTGAGCGCGGAAGAGTACGGCGCTTGTGCGTAGTGTGCAGGAGCCATGGCGGCCATCCCCCGCGCACCCGTGGGCGACGGCGGTGCTTGCGAGTACAAATCCGCTAAAGCCTCCTTGCTCAAATTTCTAGCCATGGGTTGACCGAAAGGGTTGTCGCCGAATGGGTTGGTACTGCGAGGAGACGGTTGCTGCTGCTGCTGCTGCTGTGGGGCAAACTGCTGCTGCTGTGGGGCAAACTGCTGCTGCTGTGGGGCAAACTGCTGCTGCGGTGGG
>Ga0181600_10002336_pt1 | contig 14701 bp, 12 predicted proteins | sample 041ome_2_FD_132982 | JGI IMG/M metagenome (GOLD analysis project Ga0181600, IMG submission 132982) | Coastal salt marsh microbial communities from the Groves Creek Marsh, Skidaway Island, Georgia - 041406US metaG (megahit assembly) | ecosystem: Environmental > Aquatic > Marine > Intertidal zone... | reverse complement strand
TAATTCACCTCGAAATATTTGTGGTGCAGATAATGGACATAGGCGTGGCTTTTTAGCGTTGTCGTCTTGGTAATCTGGAATTTTTCAAAGCCAAGATGACCGTTGACCGCGCCGAACCCAGAGGAATGCAGTGTAAAGTATGCGCAGACAGGATTGGACGGGAACAACAAATGTAACCATGCTTCGGCCATGTACGGGAACCCTTCGCCCGGATGCATGGACAGCGATGACCAAGGGCTGGGGTTGATCGAATTGTGGTGAACCGAATGGATCCATTTGTACAAGATCGGAACATGGATCAGGCGGTGCAGACAAAAAAAGTAAACCTCATGAATAGCAGGCGAGAGGAATACCACAAACGTGAGCCACGCCCAGTGCGTTGTCCACGGCACCCAAACCGCCCAAGAATTTGCATAGGCCCAAAGCATAATAATTTCGACCACCGTCCAGAACGGCGTTGTGACAAAGATGGTGCGCATAAAGTTGTCAATGTTTTGGCTTTTAAACCAAAAGACATCTGATGGATGGTCCGACGGGAATTTGGAATTATATTTGAACCGCGTTTCTTGCTTGCGCTTTACGTAATAAACCAATTCAAAACCGCCTAAAAAGACGATCAACCCGAAAGCATTCAACGCATAGAGGTAAAAATAATTTTCCCACGATAAGGATTGCAGGCTTTCCCAACCAGGGATCAGAACCAATACCCACAACAACGCCGTTGCCATGTGAAACGCGTTCCAAGGCCAAAAGTATTCAGGGATCCATTTCAAGACCTTTTTCAGGTTGAATGGGCGGTGCCAAATGGGTGCAGGGCGCGCTGGATCATTCGGCGTCCAGTTGCCACGTTTGTCACGTGTCCCATACAAAAGATCGTCCAAATTGTGCCTCGCTTACTCTGTGGTGTGGTTAAACTAGCTAGATAAAATGCCGTGAAATAAGTCAATCTAATTGCAAATTTAGCAAAAAATACGCTTCAAAAAGTGTCATTTATTTTTGTGCAGGATATTCTTTAGGGATGGTTACTAGCGGATCTGCGGTGTGTCTTTGGCCCGACCTTTCACAGAATTAATGTTAAATACGTTGAAGCCACTGCGTTGGTTCCTTAGATATTCCCCAAACAGGAGGCCCAGATGATCATTGTCGTATCACCCGCAAAGAAATTGGATATGGGGTTGGTGAATGCCGCCACAACAGTGCCGCAATTCGCAAGTGACGCCGAGGTCGTGGCAAATGCCGCCAAAAAGCTGTCGGTAAAGGGCCTGCGGGATTTGATGCGTATTTCCGAGGATTTGGCCAAGTTGAACAAAGTGCGGTTTTCTGCGTTTGGCGAACAGGAACGCAAAGCCGCCGTTTATGCCTTTGCTGGTGACACTTACCAAGGGTTCGAAGCCGCAACTTTGGATGGTGATGCCATGCGTTGGGCCCAAGACCACATGCGCATTCTCTCTGGGCTTTACGGTGTGTTGCGGCCGCTGGATGAAATCGAACCCTATCGCCTTGAAATGGGCAGCAAACTTAAAATTGGGCGCAAGCCATCGCTTTATGCTTATTGGGGGGACCGCATTGCGCAGGCATTAAACGAACAGGCTGAACAAACAGGGGATCAGGTCTTGGTCAATTGTGCCAGTCAAGAATATTTCGGCGCTGTTGATCAGGCGGCGTTAAAGCTGCGTGTGATTACGCCAACTTTTTACGAAACCCATGCCAAAGGCCCACGGATTGTCAGTTTTTATGCGAAACGTGCGCGTGGCGCGATGGCGCGATTTATCGTCGAGAACCGTTTAACCGATCCCGAAAGTTTACAGGATTTCACCGTCAGTGGATATCAGTACATGCCCGAGATGTCGTCAGAAAATAACCCTGTGTATCTGCGCGATTCTGCCTAGGTGACAAATGCTGCGGTGCCGCGTATAAGGCGCGCAAATTCATTTTCGACAAGGACGAAACAAATGACAGTACAGGTCTTTGGGCATAAGTCGCCCGATACAGATTCCACAGGCTCCCCCATTGTTTGGGCGTGGTACCTGAACGAAATCAAAGGTATTTATGCCGCGCCAAAGCTGTTGGGTGAGCCAAATACCGAGGCAGCATTTGTTTTGAAACGCTGGAATTTGGATAAACCAGAAATCATTTCTGGTGTCGACGCGGGCGCGCCCGTTGTGATCGTGGATACAAATAACCCTGCCGAATTGCCCGCAAATATCAATGATGCCGATATTCAGGCAATCATTGACCACCATAAATTGGTGGGCGGATTGGAAACCAAAGGTCCTATTGATATCACCGTGCGCACCTTGGCCTGTACGGCGACAATCATGGTTGATCTGATGGGCGATGATGCCGCCAAAATGCCCGAGGCCATCAAAGGCGCGGCGCTGTCATGCATCTTGTCCGACACGCTGGAATTCCGCAGCCCGACAACAACGGATCATGATCGCGCGGTTGCCGAAAAATTGGCGGCTGAATTGGGCATCGAAATCCCATCCTATGCGTCCGAATTGTTCGAGGCAAAATCAGACGTATCCGCGTTTTCAGACGCTGAATTGCTGCGGATGGATTCAAAAGAATACACCGTTGACGGCAAGGAATTCCGTGTGTCCGTTTTGGAAACCACTGCGCCAAAATTGGTTTTGGATCGCAAAGACAGCTTGATGGCGTCCATGGTTGACGTCGCCGCCGAGGATGGCGCCGACCAAGTGTTGTTGTTCGTTGTTGATATCCTAAACGAAGAGGCGACATTGTTGGTGCCAAACGATTTGGTCAAAACAGTCGCCGAAAAATCTTTTGGCGCAACAGTGACTGGCGACACAGTCGTTCTGCCAGGCATCATGAGCCGTAAGAAACAGATCATTCCAAACCTAAAGGTGTGATCGGTCAACTGCGCGTGATACTGCGTTTGGCGTTTTGTAAAACCCCGTCCCAGTGGCGGGGTTTAATTATGTGAACCGCCTATGCTGTGCGTTTCCCTTGTGGCATATGAAATGTTCGGTCATACAGGGGCGAGAGTAATACAAATCCTTTAGGCCCCTATATGTCCCAGATTATCACGAAGCTTTCTGAAATTTCCCATTCCTACGACGCGCTTTTTGTCGATTTGTGGGGCTGTGTTCATAATGGCGTGCGTGCATTTGATGATGCAAATGCCGCCTTGGTGGCTTATCGAAAATCTGGTGGCAAAGTTGTTTTGGTGACCAATTCACCGCGCCCCCGCGCAGGGGTCAAACTGCAGCTGCAGCAGTTTGGTGTGGACGATGGCGCATGGGATACGATTGCCACATCAGGTGACAGCGCGCGGTCCGCGATGTTCCAAGGCGTGGCTGGGCAAAAGGTTTACTTCATTGGCACAGACGGGGAATTGCCGTTTTTCGAACCACTTAAAATCCTAGAAAACCCGATGATCATCGAACGGGTCGGTATAGACGAGGCCGAGGGAATTGTATGTACAGGCTTGGCGCCAGGCCAAAGCCCCGAGGAATATAAAGCCCAGTTGATGCTTGCCAAACAACGGGGGCTAAAGCTTTTGTGTGCGAACCCGGATATCGTTGTAGATCGCGGCCACAAACGCGAATGGTGCGCCGGCGCAGTGGCCCAAATGTACGAAGAGATGGGCGGCACATCGCTTTATTTCGGTAAACCGCATCCGCCTATTTATGACCTGGCGCGACTTCGGCTGAATGCCTTGGGCGCTACGATTTCAGATGATCGCATCTTGGCGATTGGCGACGGCATCCACACTGACATCCAAGGTGCTGTGGGCGAAGATATCGATTCTTTGTTCATCACAGGCGGGCTGGCCGCACGTGAAACTAAGACTGATCAACAACCTGATCCGAAGGCTTTGGCGGATTATTTGGCGAAAATGCAGTTTAATCCTACATTTTCGATCGGTTTCTTGCGATAGGGGCTTGATTTTTTCTGCATCTGCAAAGTAATAATGTTTCAAATGATGATTTGAATTCGTCTTATTATTACCTTTAGGAATGCAGAGGGTCACATGTTGGACAACCTACCGCGCGGCACGATTTGTATCGAAGACATCGAAATGGGCATGACTCGTTACATCCGCAAGGTTGTGACCGACCGTGACATTCAAATGTTTGCCGAAGTGTCCACCGACCATAATCCAGTGCATTTGGACGATGATTACGCCCAAGATACCATTTTCGAAGGGCGCATTGCCCATGGCATGTTAACGGCTGGTTTGATTTCTGCCGTAATCGGTGAACAGCTGCCAGGTCATGGCACAATTTACATGAGCCAATCGTTAAAGTTTCTAGCGCCTGTGCGCCCCGGTGATTTGGTCTATGCCGAAGTCAAAGTAACAGGCATCCAAATTGATAAACGCCGTGTCCAGTTGGAATGTAAATGCGAAGTGGACGGAAAAAAGGTCTTGGTCGGCGAAGCCATGGTCATGGCCCCATCGCGCAAGTTTGACTGATTAACGCTCTGGCTAATTCATAAAGCCGGGCGCCAAGAAATAAAATCCATAGGCAACGATAAGTGCAGGCACCGCTGAAACAAGCGTTGCCATGATAGCAATGCGTGGGTTTAGCGCGATTGCAGGAAACAACGCATCACCGTCGTTTGAAATTGCGTTGCCGATCAATGTTGAAAACGGCACCACACCATTTAGGTAAAGCGTGGTCACCAAGACCTGTGGGCCGCAGCCTGGTACAAAGCCAACCACAACCCCCATGAGCGGCAAGGCCCAAGCGACCGACGAAAATAAAATACGCAGATCTAGCCCGCTAAATTCCACAAGATAGTCATAGGCGAGATATGCGCCGATGACCCAGGTCATGATAAAATTCGTTTCTTCTGCAACCCGGGTTGCGGGGTGATCTTCTGCGTGGGTCATTGCGCCCACAGGTGACGTGACCCAGATTGCTATGCCTAACAAAACACCCGTCAAGCCAATAGCATTAAACAGATCTGGTGTGATTGCGTCGTATAATGGGGATTGTGTCAGCTGTAAGATACCAATCACCAATCCAGGCAGGGCCACGGCAACATAGGCTAAATCCCGTTTACGCAACCGTCCGACGCGGTTTGGTTGCGCGCACGCCCCTTGCGCGACTGGGGCATTAAAGAGACCTAAGAAATCGACCAACCATCCTGACAGGATGCCAACCGTTAATGACATGGGCAACAATACGACCGCCGCGTCAGGGCGTGTCGCGATCAACAAAAACGCTGCGTCCCCCATCGTGGCGGTTAAGGTTGCGACAACCGCGCCAAACCCCACATGGCCCGAGCTGTATGCGGCAACAACAACGACCGCGCCACCGCAGCCTGGCGTTGCACCCAACAGCGCGGCAAGTGGCACCTGTGCAGAACGCGCGTTCTTTAACGTCTGGGTGACATTTATATTGAAATACCGTTCGCTGAAATAAAACAGGGCAAGCGTCGCCGCGACAAAAACGGCGACCTGGTAATAGGCGTCCATCATCAAAGATCGGGTTAGTTCGCCCAACATACCGGGTGTCATCGCCAAAGTAATAAGTGCGACAGCAACAATTAACCGGTTCCATTGAAACGGCGGACGATTAGCAGGAAGTGATAGGCCTTGCGATTGTAACGCTTGCATAATGAGAAGACTCAACAAATGAGAGTTTTTTTGAAATATAGCCAGTGCTATATTAATTTCAATGGTAAAATTTAATTTGCCTGTGCTTGTGCGTTGATTGATCTTGATTTTCTGGTCCAGTCGTCGTTGTCTACCGACAGCCAAATGAACCTGAAAAAGGAAACCGTCATGAGATTGATTTATTCACCCGCATCGCCCTTTGTTCGTAAAGTTGTCGTTTTGATGCACGAGGCCGGCTTGTCCGACAAAGTGACCCTTAACCCAGTCGCCACCACGGCACTTAATACTGCGGACGATGCACGTGCTGCGAATCCTTTGGGAAAAATCCCTGCCTTGGTGCGCGATGGCGACAGCACTATCTTTGATAGTCGGGTAATTTGTCGGTATTTGGATGATTTGGCAGGGTCGAACCTATATCCCGCAGATCGCCTTTGGGATGTCTTGACGTTAGAAGCTTTGGCGGACGGGATTATGGAATCGGCCGTTTCAATGGTGTATGAAGCGCGCCTGCGCCCCGAAAACGAACAATCGCCTGCCTGGATTGATGCGCAATGGTCCAAGGTGACGCATGCTTTGGCGGCGTTAGAGGCTAATCAATTTGCGGCCGCTACGGGCGATGTGAATATGGGCCAATTGGCGGTGGCCTGTGCGCTGGGTTACCTTGATTTCCGCCATGCGGGACGCAACTGGCAGGCTGATTTCCCAAAACTGGCCGCGTGGCAGCAACAGATTGGGCAACGCGCGTCGATGATGGCAACAACGCCGGCGGGGTAAGGGCGTGATTGACATTTATCACCTGCGCGATTGGGTTGGCCGATCCGAGCAATATGTTGAACGGATCCATGCCTTTCCGTCAAACGCTTTGGCTGCGACATTAGATCGGGATGATGCGCCCTATCAGGATGGGACAGTCTTGCCCCATCTATGGCATTGGCTGCATTTTCTGCCGATCTTTAAACTGTCTGACGCGGGCTATGATGGGCATGCGGCGCTGGGCGGGTTCCTGCCCCCTGTGCCATTGCCCCGCCGCATGTGGGCGGGCAGCCGGTTTCGGTTTCATCATCCCTTGCGCATTGGGCAAGATCTGACCAAAACATCAACCGTCCGCAGTGTCGATCACAAATCTGGGCGGTCGGGCGATTTGGTGTTTGTCACCGTAGCGCATAGTGTTGCAAACAGCGATGGCATTGGCATCGACGAAGAACACGACATCGTTTATCGCCAACCCCCCGCCCCCGATGCGCCAGCGCCAACACCGAAAATGGCCCCTGATCACAGCGATTTTCATCGTGACATCGTACCAAACCCCATGTTGCTGTTCCGCTATTCGGCGTTAACGTTCAACGGGCATCGCATACATTACGACCAACCATTCTGCATAACGACCGAAGGATACGGCGGTTTGGTGGTGCATGGGCCATTGTTGGCGACCTTACTAATGGACCTATTGCGGCGGCAATTCCCCGACGCTTGGGTGGACACGTTTGAATTTCGGGCAATGGCGCCTGTGTTCGATACGAATACATTTTCGGTGCATGGTGCCGCCCAGTCTGATGGATCATTCCGGTTATGGGTGCGACGCGATGATGGTGCATTGGCAATGGATGCAACAGCGACAGTTAAAGGGTAAAAATGACAGACCAGTACCAAGATTTGCGCGACGCAATCCGCGCGTTATGTGCAACCTTTCCTCCAGAATATCACCGCAAGATTGACCATGAACGTGGATACCCCGAAGACTTTGTTGATGCGCTGACCAAAGCGGGTTGGATGGCCGCTTTAATCCCCGAAGAATATGGCGGATCTGGTTTAGGTTTGACCGAGGCCAGCGTCATCATGGAAGAAATCAACAGATCGGGTGGCAATTCCGGCGCCTGTCATGGTCAGATGTACAATATGGGTACGCTACTGCGCCACGGGTCGGACGCGCAAAAACAATTCTACCTGCCCAAAATTGCCAGTGGCGAATTGCGCTTGCAATCCATGGGCGTGACCGAACCCACCACTGGGACCGATACGACGAAAATCAAAACCACCGCCGTCCGCAAGGGCGATAAATACGTGACCAATGGGCAAAAGGTCTGGATCAGCCGTATTCAACATTCGGATCTGATGATCCTTTTGGCGCGGACAACGCCGCTGGATCAGGTCACCAAAAAATCGCATGGCATGTCGATCTTTATCGTCGATCTGCGTGACGCAATCGGCAATGGCATGACGGTGAAACCCATTGAAAACATGGTGAACCACGAAACCAACGAATTGTTTTTCGACAATCTGGAAATCCCTGTCGAAAATCTGATCGGCGAAGAAGGCATGGGATTTCGGTACATCCTTGATGGTCTAAACGCGGAACGCGCGTTGATCGCGGCCGAATGTATTGGGGACGGGTATTGGTTTATCGACAAGGTCACGCAATACGCCCGTGACCGCGTCGTCTTTGGCCGCCCCATCGGTCAAAACCAAGGTGTGCAATTCCCCATCGCCGAAAGCTATATCGAGGTTGAGGCGGCAAATCTGATGCGGTTCGAAGCGTGCCGCTTGTTCGATGCGGGCCTGCCGTGTGGCGCACAGGCGAATATGGCGAAATACCTTGCCGCCAAAGCCAGTTGGGAGGCAGCGAATGCCTGCATCCAATTCCACGGTGGATTTGGCTTTGCCGCCGAATATGATGTGGAACGTAAATTCCGCGAAACACGGTTGTATCAGGTGGCCCCAATTTCAACGAACCTGATCCTGTCTTATGTGGCCGAACACCTGCTAGATTTGCCAAGGTCGTTTTAACATGCTGCCGCTGTCTGGGATCACGGTTGTTACACTGGAACACGCGGTTGCCGCCCCCTTTGCCACGCGGCAACTGGCCGATTTGGGCGCGCGGGTGGTCAAGGTTGAACGCCCCAAGGGTGGTGATTTCGCCCGTGGCTATGACACCCGTACCAAAGGCATGGCATCGCATTTTGTCTGGATCAACCGATCCAAAGAAAGCCTGTGTTTGGATCTAAAACAACCGGCCGCCCTAGATATTTTGCACGGGATATTGGAAAAAGCGGATGTCTTTGTACAAAACTTAGCCCCCGGCGCAGTGGATCGGATGGGCTTGTCCCATGTCGAACTGTTAGATCGCTATCCCCGGCTGATCACTTGTAACATATCAGGATATGGCGCAGATGGACCCTATCGCGATCGCAAGGCTTATGACCTGTTGATCCAATCCGAGGCCGGGTTTTTGTCGGTGACCGGTACGCCGGATCAAATGGCTAAGTCTGGTATTTCGGTGGCTGATATTGCGGCGGGTATGTATGCTTATACCAATATTTTGGCGGCACTGATCCAACGCGGGCAAACAGGGTGCGGCACAAACATTGATGTATCGATGCTTGAGGCATTGGCCGAATGGATGGGATACCCTATGTATTATGCCTATGATGGTGCGCCGCCGCCCGATCGGGCAGGCGCATCACATGCAACAATATTCCCCTATGGCCCATTCCGCGCCGGCGATGGCCGCGACGTGATGCTGGGTTTGCAAAACGAACGCGAATGGGCCGCGTTTTGCGATGGTGTCTTGCTGCAACCTGATCTGAAACAAGACCCTCGGTTTATTTCAAACGGCGCACGATCCGCAAACAAAGCCCCATTGACCGCGATTATTTGTACCGCATTTGCTGATTTGACAGCAAATCAAGTTGTTGACCGTTTAGAAGCCGCCGGCATCGCCAATGCTCATATCAATGACATGGCCGCAGTGTGGGCCCACCCACAGTTGGCGGCGCGCAACCGATGGCGCAATGTGTCAACACCGGTCGGGGACATTCCCGCATTGTTGCCCCCGGGTGGTGTTGGTGACGAGGCACGCATGGATCCGATCCCCGCGCTGGGCGAACATAGTGCGGCCATTTTGGCCGAGCTGGGGTATTCGAATGCGGCGATTGCGGCCCTGGCTGACAAAGGCGTGATTTGACCCCTTGAAACTTTCGGGTTAAAACACATATCAAATTTCGAATATTAAATAGAGGGTCTAATCATGGACTATGTCAAAATGACTTGCCTGAAATGTGGCCAAGGCAACCGCGCACCAAAAGATAAAATGAATGACGCGCCAAAATGTGCCAACTGTGGCCAAGGTCTGATGTCAGACAAGGCATTGGATGTCACACCCCAACTGTTGGACAAAGCAAAAGGTTTGGATGACACTTTGCTTGTGGTGGATTTTTGGGCACCGTGGTGTGGACCGTGCCGTGCCATGGCCCCCGAATTCAACAAAGCCGCGCAGGCGTTAAAAGGCAAGGCACGTTTGGTAAAATTGAACACCGAAAAATACCAAGCTGTGTCACAAAAATTGGGCATTCGCGGCATCCCCACAATGATTGGGTTCCGCGATGGCAAAGAGGTGTTTCGCCAATCAGGCGCTATGCCCGCCCAACAAATCGAAAAGCTGATCCGCACCCATGTGAAATAATGCCCGCCGCCGCGATTAAAAATCCAGATCGTTGTAATGGCGCGGCGGTGGGAAGCCGGGTATTTGATCGGCCAAAATGCTGCGAAACGCAGGGCGCGATTTGATTTTCGCATACCAATCTTTGACAACGGCTGACCGGTTCCAATCCACGTCCGAGATATAATCCAACGCTGATAAATGTGCAGCGGCGGCAAAGTCGGCCATTGTCATTGAATCACCCGCCAACCACCGACGGTGTTCTAGCAACCATGTCATGTAATCCAAATGGAATTTGATCTTTTTGGCACCCGCTTTGACGTTCTTGCTATCGGGGAAACCTTGGCCCATGACTTTTTTGTGGACCCGTTCATAAAGCAGATTTGTCGTGACCTCGCTGTGAAATTTGTCATCAAACCAGGATACCAACCTGCGCACCTCGTAGCGTTGCAAAGGATCATCGGGGATCAGTTTGGGATCAGGATGCACTTCATCCAGGTATTCGCAAATCGGCGTGCTTTCAGTCATTGTTTTGCCGTCGACGCGCAAAACGGGGACTTTGCCGGCGGGATTGCGGCGCAAAAATTCAGGATTTTGTTCCCAGTACCGTTCTTCGACCAAATCAACTTCGATCTTTTTCTCTGCCAAGACCAACCGAATTTTCCGGCAAAAGGGTGACAGAGGATAGTGGTACAATCGAAACATAAAAAGTGTCCTGTTGATTATTGCACGGCATCAATGCCCTGATTTTTGAGAATTTTCAATCCATGAAACAGGATGATCTGTGGTCCTTTTGGATCAATGCCGCACCATCCATGATATCGATAGCACGTTGACGGACGGATTTTGTGGGCTGTGACGCGGATCTGTCTTTAGGCGCGGGTAGCACCGCCGCCAAAAGCGCGGCCTCGTCTGATGACACGGCATCGGCGCCGATACCAAAATAGGATTGTGTGGCCGCCTCTACGCCAAAAACACCACGGTCAAATTCGGCAACATTGACATACACTTCAAGGATGCGACGTTTGCTCCACAACAATTCGACGACTGGGGTAAGGATCGCCTCAAGCGCTTTGCGGGGCCAGCTTCTGCCATGCCAAAGAAACGCATTCTTGACGACTTGTTGTGAAATGGTCGACGCGCCGCGCGTGCCTCCATCGGCAATTGCGCCGCGTATGGCAGACATGTCGAAACCCCAATGTAGGCAAAAATTGGCGTCCTCTGCGGCAACCACAGCAAAAAGCACCTCTGGCGAGATTTGCTCTATCGGGGTCCATTCATATTCTAGAAACCCGACAGCGCGTTGTTCTGACCACATATAGGGCGTTGTCACAATGGGCGTAAATCGCATTATAAAAACCACCGTCAAAACGGCGAGGCCTAACACCAAGGAACCGATCAAAGCACCACGTTTTATTTTTTGTTTTGTCGTGCGCTTTATCTGACTGCTCGGTTTTTTCGATTTTGTTTTTTGTTTTGACATCGGAAAAACACTCTCTCTGGTGATCATTATACCCAAGGAACGGTCAGCTACAAATTAAACTTGCCCAGATCAATGGCCTTTGCGCGATTTTTGGATCACGGGCGATCGTTTCGTAATGCAATTTGTATCATTTTGGTAATTTGCGACAGAGCTATGTACCGCCCTGTGGGGGGCTATCGTGCAATGTCTGGAATGCGACATTGGCCAAGATCGGGTGCTTAATACAGAAATTTGACAAATAATATCAATCTCTTAATGGCTTTTCTTGGGCTGTGATCGGCCAATCCCCACAGCCGATGGATGGCATGTTTGGTTGCCCGCCGCTGAAGGTGCCATGAAATTAACTTGGTCGATGTCGGTTGAAATGGTAAAACCTACCCACAAGCGCTTGTTAATTTATAACACAAAATACCGTCCAGGTGTTTCAATGCCAATTCTGGTTGGCAAAACCTTTAATTTTGGAGAGAAAAATGAAAAAGATCATTCTATGCACTATGTTGGTTTGCGCCCCGGCGGTACCTGCAATTTTGGTCCCTGCTGCCGCAATCGCCGGTTCAGGATCTGGCTAAATCCGTCAATGTTTATCTAGGAACGATTGTACATGTTGTGAACGTTCCAAACAGTGCAAACTGTTGAAAGGTCATCCGATGGATGACCTTTTTGTTGTGATGACGCGCCCAATATCGGATCATTTTGAAATAAATGCCGATTTGAACGATCTATTCATTTGGTCATTTTTTATGAAAACGCGTTTCCTATCACCCATTAGGGTACTATCAAAATAATACAACAGCGCTAAGCATATAACCCAGACATGATGCAGTGTTTCGCCGGTTCGTATTAAGCGGTTTGAAAAAACTCACGGGAGTACTGAGGTGCAATTTTGTCATGTTATGTGTTGTGTTATTTATGGAGGACTAAATAAAACGGATCGTTGTAATTTCTATGCTGCTTGTTGCGCCACCTGTGACGGCCCTTATCGCACCATCAATCGCGGTCGCCGGCGGATCCAGTTAAGAGGGTAAGTTTCATCTAAAGGTGCCATACTTTTGGATAAACGGATTTCCTTTCCCAACGCTGCCGTTTGTCCTTTGACCATATTGTTTCAAAGAACGGCATCTCGCAGATGTTAAAAAGGCCGTATTTTTTACGGCCTTTTTGAATAAAATTAATATTTTTAATCATCATATCAATTGAAAGGAACAATTATGCCACGCATCATTCAAAAACTAGCGATAATTATGACATGCCTGACCGTGCTTGCACCAATTGCAGCGCTGGTGCACACCACACCAGCAAGCGCTGATACGGGCCGAAATTAATCCGATAGTTATATCAAATGAAAAGGCCGCCCTTAAGGCGGCCTTGATGTTATTCAGCAGGGATCGCTGATTTTTCCTGCGATAAAGGATGTGGAATTTTATTCAACATCTCCTTCGGACAGACTTGAACAAACTTTGCTTTTTCTTGATCCCAATTGCGCAAGATTTCGGTCGCCTTTTGGCTGCCGGTTTCTGCAACGTGGCGTTCGATCAAGCCTTTTAGTTGGTCTTCCCAATGCGCAACCGTCACGGGGCAGGTGACCAATGATTCCATGTTCAACATGTCCTCGACTTGGGCGTCTGGGTCGTACAAATACGCCATACCACCCGTCATACCTGCACCAAAGTTTGCGCCGATGGATCCCAATATTACCGCAATACCGCCTGTCATATATTCACAGCCGTTGGATCCACAGCCCTCGACAACGACTTTCGCCCCCGAGTTTCGCACTGCAAAACGTTCGCCCGCGCGACCCGCTGCGAAGAGGTAACCGTCAGTCGCACCGTATAGAACAGTATTGCCGATAATCGTATTTTCAGACGCAACCAGCGGACTAATCATTGGGGGGCGCACAATGATTGTGCCGCCCGACAAACCTTTGCCGACATAGTCGTTGGCATCACCAGACACTTCGATCTTTAAACCAGGGGCAGCAAACGCACCCAAGGATTGGCCCGCCGATCCAGTAAGCTTGACCGTCAGGTGATCAGGTTGCAGGCTGTTGCGCATGCCAAAGTTGCGAACAATATGGCTGGATGTGCGGGCGCCCACGGTACGGTGAGTGTTTTGCACCGCATAGGACAGCTGCATTTTTTCGCCATCGTTCAGGAACCGCGCCGCATCGCGAACGATTTCGGCGTCAAGCGTATCAGGAACTGCATTGCGATCACGATCACGGTTGTACTTGATCTTATGCGCGCCATCCACAGTGATCAGCAATGGGTTAAGGTCCAAATCATCCAAGTTTTCTGAACCACGGCTGACCTGTGACAATAGATCGGCACGGCCGATAATTTCGTCCATTGAACGCGCACCAATGGATGCCAAGATTTCACGGACCTCTTGTGCATAGAATGTGATCAGGTTCACAACCTTATCCGCGTTGCCGGTGTATTTTCCGCGCAAGGCTTCGTCTTGGGTACACACACCAACGGGGCAGGTGTTGGATTGGCACTGACGCACCATGATACAGCCCATCGCGATCAATGCAGCGGTGCCGATGCCGTATTCTTCGGCACCCATCATTGCGGCCATGACGATATCACGCCCTGTGCGCAGACCACCGTCGGTCCGCAAGGTGATGCGGTCGCGCAGGTTGTTCATCGCCAAAACTTGGTGTGCTTCGGTCAGACCCATTTCCCAAGGCAGACCTGCGAATTTGATCGATGTCGCGGGTGATGCGCCGGTGCCGCCGTTGTGGCCCGAAATCAAAATCACATCTGCTTCGGCTTTGGCGACGCCCGCGGCGATGGTGCCAACACCCGATGCAGCAACCAGTTTCACGGTCACTTTACAACGTGGGTTGATTTGCTTCAGGTCATAGATCAGCTGTGCCAAATCCTCGATCGAATAGATATCGTGGTGTGGTGGCGGTGAAATCAACGTCACGCCTTTGGTCGAATGGCGCAGACGGGCGATCAGGTCGGTGACCTTCATGCCAGGCAACTGACCCCCTTCGCCAGGCTTGGCGCCTTGGGCCACCTTGATTTCTAGCTCTTCGCATTGGTTTAGGTATTCCGCCGTTACGCCGAAACGCCCTGACGCCACCTGTTTGATTTTTGCAGATGGGTTATCGCCATTTGGTTCTGGGTGGAAATGTGCCGGATCTTCGCCGCCCTCACCGCTGTCGGATTTTGCGCCAATGCGGTTC
>Ga0181600_10002319_pt1 | contig 14746 bp, 7 predicted proteins | sample 041ome_2_FD_132982 | JGI IMG/M metagenome (GOLD analysis project Ga0181600, IMG submission 132982) | Coastal salt marsh microbial communities from the Groves Creek Marsh, Skidaway Island, Georgia - 041406US metaG (megahit assembly) | ecosystem: Environmental > Aquatic > Marine > Intertidal zone... | reverse complement strand
TGGACTGCAACCCGTGCCCGCATGGCAAGCTGAAACGCATGTGCGCGGACTGCGCGGACTGCAACTCCTGCCCGCATGGCAAGCGGAAAGACATCTGCGTGGACTGCAACCCGTGTCCGCATGGCAAGCTGAAACGCAACTGCGCGACGTGCAAGCCGAGACGAAACGTATTACGGTACAAGTAGATATTCGAGAGGTGAAATGCAATCGACGCGCGCCCTCCGTTCTCGCCGGTTCTCGCCGCGCCGCGCGCTTCGACGTCGCGTGGCGTCCGCCGGCGACCCAAACGTCACATCCAATCCGCCTCACTCCTTGTTGACGTTCCCCAGCAGCGACATGCCGGACCTGTCCTCCACCTCCTCCCACCCCGGTCCGCTGCGCGGGTTCGGCTTCGCCTTTCCGAGCAGGTCGTCGCGGCACATGATCATCTCGAGGTTTTCGTCGGAGATGTCGGCGCTCTGCGGTACGCCGTCCTTCTCGTCGACGTCGCCGCGCAGAAGCGCGATTAACTCATCCGTGCTCACGCCCCCGCCGCTGGCTTTCTTGCGCCCGCCCTTGAGCGTCGCGTCCGCCTCCTTGCCGATCTCCTGGCGGAAGTTGCCCTTGGTGATCACCAGCTTCTCCAGCGCGAGCTTCGAGTTGGCGCGGCTCAGCATCTTGCCCTCCACCGAGTGCGCCGTCGCCAGGCGGAGCACGTGCACGGGCTTGGTCTGCCCGATGCGGTGGCACCGGTCCATCGCCTGCATGTCCTGGTGCGGGTTCCAGTCGCTGTCGTAGATGATCACGGTGTCCGCGGCGGTCAGGTTGATCCCGAGCCCGCCCGCGCGCGTCGATAACAGAAACACGCCGTACTCGGGGTCGGTGTTGAACAGGTCCATCTGCGTCTTGCGGTCCTGCCACTGCACGGACCCGTCGATGCGGCACACCTTGAAGTCTCCGCGTCTCTGTTCGAAGAAGCTCTCGATGAGGTCCAGCATGCGCGTCATCTGCGAGAAGATGAGCACTTTGTGCCCTTTCGCGCGGAGCTTGGTCATGAGGCGGTCCAGCAGCCGGAACTTGCCGCACTGCGCCACGAGCTCGTCCGCGCTCGGGAACATGATGGACCCGTCGAGGCCGCCGGAGATCAAATCCGGGTGGTTGCAGTTTTTCCGCAACTGCATGAGCATGTTGTTCAGCGCGGTGGCGCCGACGGGCGCGGAGCCGCCCGAGATCTTCTGCAGCATGTCCCCGATGGTCTTGTCCACCAGCGCGTCGTTGAACTTCCTCTGCGTCTCCACCATGTGCGCGTACAGCACGATCTCTTTCTTGCGCGGCAGGTTGGTCTCCACGTCGCCCTTCAGGCGCCGCAGCAGGAACGGCTTCAGGATGCCGTGCAGCTTCTCCACGACTTTGACGCGCTTCGAGGCGTCCTCGTTCGACGCGTCCTCCTTGTCCTCGAAGTCGAACCACCCCTGGAACTGGCTCAGGCTGGTGAAGACGTCGGGGAGCAGGAAGTGCAGCAGCGACCAGAGCTCGGGCAGGGAGTTCTGTAGCGGCGTGCCGGTGAGCAGCAGCTTGTTGGCGGTGGGGATGAACTTGAGTTCGCGGATGAGCTTGCAGTCGAAGTTCTTCAAGCGATGGCCCTCGTCCACCACCAGGTACTTGAAGTTGTACTTCTGCAGAAACTTGCGGTCCGCCATCACGATCTCGAACGACGTGACGATCACCGGGAAGTCGTGCGTGATGGGCTGCGACGTCGGCAAACGCTTCGAGCGAATCTCCGCGCGCTCCTGTTTCGACCCGTGGTACAGCACCGCCGGGAACTCCGGGCAGAACCGGTTGAACTCGTTGATCCAGTTGCTCAGCGTGGACAGAGGGCCGAGGATGAGGTACGGCCCGAGGATGCCTTTGTTCCTCAGGTGGCTCAAAAACCCAATGGTCTGCACAGTTTTCCCCAGACCCATCTGGTCGGCGAGGATGCCGTTCAAACCGTTCTGGTACAGCGCCACGAGCCACCGCACGCCTTTCAGCTGGTAATCGCGCATCTCCACGGTCATCATCGGCAGCAGCTTTTTCGTCTCGCTCAGTTCGTCGCCATCCGCGTTCGCGCCGCCGCCGTCGCCGCCCTTTCTCCGAGAAGCACCCGGCGCGTCTCCCTGCTTGGCGCTCTTCTTCTGTTTCTTACGCGCGCGCTCCGCGTGCGTCTCCTCGTCCAAGCCCTCCATCTGCTCGGAGAGGAACTGGGAGTAGATGGTGGTCTGGTTGAGCAGGTCGTTGAGGTGCGTGAACTTCTGCTCGTCCAGGTCGACGGGCTTCTAGCGCGGGTTCACAGGCAAAGAGGGTCACGGGAGAATGGTCGTGGGTCAGTCTTCACGCGTTCAGTACCCATCGACGAATGTGGTGGAGAACATCCATCGACCGTCGACAGACGCCGCCTCCGAAGCGTCGAGCTTCGAGCCTCGCGGGGAGGCTCGCGTCTCGAAAAAGGTCTCTTCTGAAAAGACGCTTCTTCCGAATCACGCGCGTAAAAAAGCCGAAACGCCGAGAGACGCGACGGGACCGCGCGCGTGGACGCGACCGAGATCTGGGGCTGAGCGGTCCGCGCGGCGGGCGGCGCGCGCGCGCGCCGGGAACGCGCGCGTCTCGTCTGAGTCGCCGCGGGATCGTGAACGCCGGTCGATTCGAGCGCATCGCGCGTTCCCCGCGCCGCGCGGTTCGCGTCACGCGCGTCGGCACCGAAACTGCCGGCGTCGTCGCCCACGTGGATGCGAGCGCGGAAAGGAAAAAAAAAACCATCGCGGCGGTGTCGCGATCGCGCGAGCTGTCGTACCTCTGTCTTGCTGGCCTCCTCGGCTTTCTTGCGCTCCTCGCGCAGCTTCTGCTCCTCCTCGAGCACCTTGGCGTCCACCAGCGCGAGCGATTCCTCCTCGGCGTCCGGCAGGTCCGCGGGGACCCCGCCCTTGGCGGCGTGCGCCTCGCCCTCGGGCTTCGCGTGTCGGATCGAAGTGGGCGGGAAAGGTGAGCGGCGCGAAAGTCTCGGCGAAACGGCACGTTCGCGGCGGAAGCGCACGCGCGATCGAACGCGGATGCGCGCGGGAAATCGCGGGAAGGCTGAGACACGCACCTCGACGTTGACCTCAGCCATGGTCGCGGAGGGTGCGTGCGGTGAACGGCGGCACGCGCTCGGCTCGATTTGAAAGCCGCTCGGCAAGTCGTCGAGAGAGACCACAGCTGTCGACCGGAGAGCGTTCGTTCGAAATCGCGGTTCGTGGGCCCAAAAGACGCGCGTGGCAGGTTAAACCTTTTCCGTCGGAACACACGCGCGCGCGTTCCGAACGATCTCGAGCGCCAGCCCCCACACATCCGTCGACGCGCGCGCCACGCGGTCGACCCCACCGACGCGTCCGTCTTCGTAGACGCGGCGCCGCGACCGGAGGCCTCGCGACAGCCACGGCGTCTCCGCGCGCACCCCGACGGACGCCGTCGCGCGCCTTCTCGGTTTGATTTTTTCGAGTCGTTCGTGAACGGCAGCAAGCGGGCGTCGCGGAGTCGCTCGGCACGTCACGATGGCGGACAATCCGTTCGAGGAGAAGGGCGCGGCGAACCCGTTCGCCGAGCCCGGCGCGCGCGGCGGCGCGAGCGGGGGCGACGACTTCCGCAACCCCTTCGAGCAGCCCGCCGCGCCTTCGCCCGCGGGGAGCGTGCCCGCTGGCGGGAGCGCGTACGAGTCCGAGCCCGCGCCCACCTCGACGTTCGGCGCGTACGATACCGGCGCGTACGGGGGCTCGAGCGGCGCGTACGCCGCGCCTCCGGCGTCCGCCGCACCCTCGGCGTTCAACGTGCGTCCCCGCCCCACCCCGTTTCTCCGGAGCGCGAGCGCCCGCGCGTCACCTCGAGAAATCTCACGTCATCGTCCGTCATCGTCTCGCGTTTGGGAACGCACGCGCCAAAATTTTTTGTGGAAAAAAACGTTTTTTTTTCAGGACGCGGCGGACCGGCGCGACCGGCGCCGTTCGCGCCTTTCCATTCGCCTTCGCTGACCTCAATCGCTGACCTCAATCGCTGACCTCGATCGTCCACGGTACGCACACTTCGCACCACACTCTTTCCGCAGCCTCCCCCCGTTCCCGGCGGCGGCGAGGCGTCGATCCGCGTCCGCGAGCTGGATGACCGCGAGCGCGTCCTGGACGCGCGCGAGCGCGAGTTGGCGCGCCGGGAAGCCGAGCTCCTCGCCAACGGCGGTTTGCGAAAAAAGAATTACCCGTTCCCCGGGGTGTTCGTGTTCACGTACCACTCCATCGAGGAGGAGATCCCGGAGCAGACAAGACCGGTGGTGCGCATGGCGCACTACTCGTTCATCATCACGGTCGTCGCGCTGTTCTGGAACTTCATCGCCGCCAGCGCGGCGGCGTTCAAATTCGGCGCCATGGGCGGGTGGTTCATGAGCGTCATCTACCTGGGCGCCGGAGCGCCGCTCGCGTGGTACCTGTGGTACCGCCGCTTGTACAGCGCGTGCAAGCACGACAGCGCGATGGGTTTCCTGTGGTTCTTCATCGTGTACCTGGTGCACATCGGCTTTTGCATCTACGCGTTCCTCGGTATGGGCGCCGCGGAGTACTCGACGACGGGGCTGGAGAACTGGCAGAAAGCCGCGAAGGGCTCCGCTCCCGTCGGGTTCATGTACCTCGCCGGGATGATCCTGTTCTTGATCGACACCCTGGTTTCCATAAACACCATCCGCATGGTGTACTCCACGTTCCGCGCGGGGGGGCACACGTTCAAGGAGGCGCAGGAGCAGGCCAAGCGGGACGCCGTGCGCAACGCCGCGCAGAACGCCGCGTAAGACGCGGCGTCGTTTCGTTTTTCGAAAAACGCGAGAGGACGCGCGGAGCGACAACGACGCGTCAGTTTATCCCTTAGCGCGCGCGCGCGTGTACATACAACAACTTCTAAAAGTAGTCTACGAAAGTATAATAAACTAGCACGTCCGCAGCGGTTCCTCCCACTGCGTTTCGTACCGCTCCTCCTTGGCGAAACGGTACACCTCGAGCTCGCCCGCCATCAATCTCCTGAGCTCGCGCATCTCCCTCTCGTCCCGCTTGTACGCGTCCAGGCGTTTCGTCTTGGCGTCATCCATGCGCGCGCGCGATCCGTTCCGGCGCGCGTTTTCAGCCTTGGCCTGCGCCGCCGCCGCCGCGTCGTTCGCGCCCGCCGCGTGCTCGGCGCCGATGTCGGCGAAGTCCGGTAGCGACTCGCGCATGTGCTTCAGCCCCCCCTCGAGGTCCTCCAGCAGCAGGAAGCGCATGCACGGACTGGCCAGGTTGCGCTTCGCCGCCTCCACCGCGCAGTGCGAGTCTGGCGCCGCGCCCGGCGCGAGCACCTCCACCATCCCGCCCACGTCTCGGTAAAACTGCGTCGGGGACGCCGGGCACCCGGTTTCGCGGTACCCCTTGCTTTGCGCCTCGTTTCGCCACTCCTCCGTCCACGCGCCCATGTTCTCGCTGCCCTCCAGGCAGGCGTACTGGTAGAAGGACATGAACTTCTCCCAGGGGTCCCGTAGGACGGTCAGGTAGGCGCAGGGCGCGTCCACCATGTCGCACGCGCCCATGGACAGCGAGCCCTTGGAAACCGCGCGGTAGCCGCCTTCGTAGCTCGCGCGCATGCCCGGGCCGGTGAATTGCGGCGTCGCCGTGGACGCGCCCAGCTCCGCGTCGGCGTCGCGCTCGGCGTCGCCGAGGAAGGCACTGAAACGCGCGCTCGTTTCGTTCGCCTCCGGAGGTACATTCTCCGCGGCGCGTTCCTGCGCCAGTCTTTGAATCGCCGCGCCCCGCTTGCCCCCCTCCACGTAGCGCCAGGCGACGTTGGCGAAGGACGCCTCGGTCATGTCCACCAGCGGCTTCGTGTTCCACGTCTGCACCAGCGCCTGGTCCCAGCGCGGGTCCGGGCCGCCCAGCCGCGCCTGCCGGCGCATCTCGGAGGCGTGCAGCAGGCTCTTGAAGTACGTCCCGCCAGCCTTGGGGACGTGCACGAAGTGGTAGAAGTACGCCGTGCCCGGGCGCGTCGCCGCGAAGAACTTGCGCGTCAGCGCTCCGGACGCGGCGACGTCGACGGCGACGGCGTCACCGACGCTTCGCGCGTCTCGCGCTTTTCGCGCTTCCAGCGGCAGGCGGTAGGGCGCCTCCACAGCACCCGTGTACTTGGGGTCGCCGGCCATGCAGTCGTAGAACTCCTTGCGCCACTGCGCGTTCGCCTCGGGGTCCTCGCGCCCGGTGAGCGGGCCCGCGCCGCCGCGCGCGCCCAGGCCAGGGCGCGCCGAAGCCGGGTCCAGGAAGGCGCCGCCCACGGTTTTGTGCCAGCACGACTGCGTCGGCGCGACGAACGTCTGGCACGATCGATCGTCCCCTTCGTACTTCTGGCATAAGGATTCGTCCCTGTGCGGGCCGCCGTCGTGACGCGCAGATTGCTGCTCGCACTTTGGCGTTCCGAAAGAGGGCTTTTCGGAAGAAAGAATTTCCTTCGAAGGAGTCGCCTCCTCCGCCTCCGCCTCGTCGCTGCGGAACAGAAGCGTGGGCGCGGTGGACGCTTCCGTCTCGGTCGCGTCTTTGAGCGGAATCGCGGAATCGCGGCTCGTCGCGAGCATCGCGTCGCCCAGCGCGGCGGCGCGGAACGTCCGTTCGTGATCATCCATCGGCGCCAGTTCGTCCTCGTAGCTCTGCGGCTCGAGCCGCGGGTCCGCGCGGGTCCGCGCGCCCAGCGCGCCGACGTCGTAGTCGCGGGTATCGAACTCGACGTCGCGTTTTGGCGTTTTTTCTTCGTCTCCATCCTCCTCCTCCGCGTCCTCCTCCGACTCGTCCTCGTTCGGCTCGGCGCGCTCGTCTCCCCGCTCGGGCGCCTCGCCGGTGACCGCGGCGCGCCACGCGTCGGCGTCGTTCCAGGAAACCGTCGAACCGTCGTCCACGTCGCCGGCGCTTCCGGCGTCGTTCGACCGCTCGTTCCGCGACGAACGGCGAAGGCCGAGGCCCGTCGCCGCGACCTCATCCCCAAAGACGCCGCCGTTCGCTAGCAACTCGTCCGAGGGGCGCAGCAAGTCGTCCAGGTAGTGGTCCGACTGCGCCGGGTCGTACGCCTCCTCCGCGCGGCGCGTCTCGTCCAGCGCGCCGTCGCCGGCGGCGGCGTCGGCGTCGAACGCGTCGGTCCACGCGACCGCGCCCTCGTCCGAGTCCTGCGGGTCGTCCGCGTCGCCGCCGGCGGCGCTGACGAAACTCGAAACCAACTCGGCTTCGGGTTTCTCGTCCCAGGCCAGCGCTGATTCCGCACCCTCCTCCACCCCGAGCCGCGAGCGGAGCTCCTCGTTGAACACGTACGTGGGGACCTCGGGCGCGTCCCAGGGAACCGAGCCGTCGGGGTTCACGGCTCGAGGCTGGGAGCTCGGGCGCGGTCGCCCTTCGGAACCTTCGGGAGACGTCTTCCGCGAAACGACCCCGCCGTTTTCCGTCGCCAAAAGCGCCTCCAGCACCTCGCGCACGTCTCGGGGCGCGTCCCACTGGATGGACCCGTCCTCGTTGAGCGCACGCTCGAGCGTCTCGAGCCGCGCCGCTTCCGCCTCGTACCGCGCCTTCGCCTGCGCCTTCGCCCGCGCCTCCTCCTCCGGCGACGCGAACGCGCGCCCGGCCGCGAGGTCCGCCTCGTAGGACTCGACGTCCGCGCGAGGGTAGGCGTCGGCGCCGAGGCTCGCCATCAGCCCGCCGGCGCGCGCCGCCGCAACCTCCTGCTCCGTCATTTCCTTGTCCCTCTTTTCTCGCGGCCGCGCGTTGAGTAGCGCGGACGCGTCGTCGTAGTCGGCGCCGACGAACGCCTCGCGGAACTCGCGCTCGGACGAAACCGCCGCGGCTTTCTTCTCCGCGCGGTTCATGGTCTTCTTCGCCCGCACGTCGCCCAGCCACGCGTCGTCGTAGTCGCCGCCGCGCGCCGTGCCGCGCGCCCGCGCGTTTTCCTGGCGCGCCGCGTCCGCGAACCGTCTCTTCCCTCTCTTCCCTCTCTTCGTTCGCGCAACTTTTTCCGCGTCGGTCGTTTCCGTTTTCGTTTCCGTCTCGGGACTCGAAGCGTCGTCGGTCGTCGTCGCGTTTTCCCCGCCGTCCGCCTCGAGCCGTCGCCACCGTTCCTCGTCGGCCCGCCGCTTCGCTCGCGCCGCCTCCGCCGCCTTCGCCGCCGCCGCGTCGGGCTCGCGCGGCTTCAGCGCGCCGTCGTTGGCGGACGCGGGCGTGCTCCTGTCGCCCCACGCGCCCGCGCGCACCACGCGGTCGTGGTACGGGTAGTACGTGGACGTGCCCGCGCTCGCCTTGCCGATCGCCGCGACCTCGTCGGAGGTGGGCCGGCGCGGCCTCGGAGGCGCGGACGGCGCCGACGGCGCGGGCGGTTTCGGGGGCGGCGCGTACGCGACGTCCCAGGACACGGACCCGTCGTTGTCGTAGTTCTCCTCGTACTCGTAGGTTTCCGAGGTTTCCGAAGTGTCAGAGTCGTCGTCGGACGACGCGTCGTTTGAAGCGTCGCCGGAGTCATTATTCGCTTTCGGTCGATCGACCGGCGCGTCCCCCAAAGCCGCGGCGTCGAAGCGCCGGTCGCGAAGGCTCCGCTCGCGCGCGGCGCCGAGACGCGTTCGGTCCCGCGGCTCACCGGGGATCCCCGACTCGTCCCCGTCCCCGTCCCCGAGGCTCGAAAAAGCGGCCGGCATCTCGTACTCGTACGGCGCGCGGTCCCACTTCTGGAAACGAGAAGGCTTCTTCGCGGGTAACGCGGGGGCGCTCCGAAGACTCGGGATCGACCCCGCGCGTCGCGTCTCGGCGGACGCCGAGAGGGGGGTCGCCTGGGGGGCAGCCCCGGATACGCCGCGCGCCGCGCCCCACGCGCCGCGCTTGCCGTCCCGCAGGCTGAACGCCGAGTCGTCCGCGAGGTCGAAGGCGGTGGCCCAGCGGCCCTCGTGGCTCTCGCCGAGTCGCGCGCGATCGTCGGACCCGCCGAACGCGGCGACGCCCGCGAAGTGACCGAAGACGTCGCCGGAGACCGCGGCGACGCCCGCGAGCGCGCACGCGCCCACGGCGGCGACGCGCACGGCGGTTCGCGCCGCCGAGGACCCGCGTCCGTCGACGTCGCGAACGTCCGCGCCGCGCGACGCGGAGGCATCCTTCACGAGGAGCTCGTCCGTTTCCGAAGATCCCCGCGTGGCGCCCGACGCCGTGGGGGCGGGGGCCATCGCGCGAACGAACGGCGCGATGCCCGGCGCGCTCGTTCTCTGCCGCGAAACGCGAGTGACGCGAACGCGCGCGTTCGAACGCGTGCCTGAGACGCGCGCCTCGCTGTGCCTGAGAGGACGAGTCGAGGTGGTTATTGAGCGCTCGAAGCATCGCGTTGCCGTTTTTTGGTGTTACTTCCTTTTATCCAGACTAAATGCTCAGTGATTGAACGTTCCACAAAAGGCCAACACCCACCCGATTTCGGAAGCGAGAGCGGGTCGAGACTGTTTTCCTCTCGTCTCGAGACGCACGCGGCGCCTGTGGCCAGAACGCAGGACGCGACGGTCCCGGCGGAGGCGATGGGTGACCGAGCCGCGGCGACGCAAGCCGATGAGCGGTCGACGCTCCTGGTACGGCTCCTCGCACGGATACCTCCACGCGCTCTCGGGGGAGACGCTCCGTCGCGCTCGATCTCCCTTCCGTCTCGTGTCGTCCGAGGAGACTGATGGCCATCCATTTCTCAACACCTGCCTGACCGCTCGCCCCCCCTTCATCCCCGCTCTCCCAGGCGTCGACGTCGCGACCGACTCGCGACCCCCCCGCGTGGTGCTCGCGGGGCGCGCTGGTGACCCTCGCGTTCGGCGCGGTCGCGGCCACCTGCGCCACGACCGCGGCGCTCCGCGTCGGCCTGCCCCCGATGGCGAGCCTGCACACGCGAGGCGTGTCGTGGTCGCGACCCGCCGCGACGCCCACGCGGCTGGAGGCGCCTCGCCCGCTCGGCGCGGCGCCCACGCCGCGCCTGGCGTCCCTCGGCGCGGGCGTGGACCCCCAGGTCCCCCTGCCCGGCGGAGGCGCGCGCGCGGATCGCGCCGCGGCGGGCGCGGGCATATACCAGCCCGACTGGGACGAGATCGACCTCGGGGATGCGTTTCGCGACGAGACCGAACGCGAGACCGAACGCGAGAACGAACGACGGGCCCCGCCCCGCGAGATTCCGCGACGCCCGAAGGAACAGGAACCTACGCTCGGGTCGTACCCGTACGAGGATGACGGTTCGGTTCCCTGGACGCGCAGGCTCCTGCCCGGATACCGCGAGGAGAACCGAGAGGAGAACCGCGCCATGAACGACCTCGTCGAGCGCGACGCGCTCGCGCTGGAAGACGCGCCGAAAGCCGACCTGGACGCCTTCGAGGGCGCGTTCGGCGACGGCGACGGCGGCCTCGCGAACGCGCCGAGACTCCGGAGTCTGGACCGAGCCTCGCGGGACGCGGAGGCGTCCGAGCGAGCCTGGGACGCGGAGGCGTCCGAGAGCCTCTCGGACGAGAAGGGTTCTCGGTACGAAGACGCGTACGAAAACGGACTCGACGCGCGCCTCGAGCTGGACGGCGACGCGTACGAGGCATCCCTGCGCGGCGACCTTGACGCGTCCTACGCGGACGCGGAGAGAGCGGAGCGGCGCAGGCGCGTGAAGATCGCGAGGCGGAGGGAACACGCGCGGGAGGTGGACGCGTACGAGGCGAAAAAGTCGAAAAGCGCGGAGGCGTCCCCGGGGACGTCCCCGGGGACGACGCGCGCGGAAGCGTCCCTGGGTGCGACGCGGAAAAAGCGACGCGGCGGTGAGGGCGGGACGAACGCTCCCGACTCGTACTTGGACTACGATGCACCCGACTACGTCCCTCCCGGGCTCGTACCCGTGCCCCGGCCGTTTACCGACTACGACTACGCGCCGTACGACTACGACTACGGCGGCGACTACGACTACGCGGGGACGGGGACGGGCGCGGCGGCGGCGGCGCGGGGACGGAGGCGCGGCGGGGGCGGGGACGCGGGTCGGTCTCGCGGATCCGCCTCGCGCGTGCCTTCGGATGGTAAGCCGGGAGGGACGCTCGGGGACGCTCGCGGCGTCCCCGGCGTCCCCGGCTTGGCGCAGCACATCGCGTACGCCGGGGACGGCGTCGGCGCCGCCGCGGGGTCGACGCGCGTCTTGGTTTCGGTTCGCCCCGGCGAGTGGGGCTTGGCGTACCTGCAGCTCGCGTCTCTGAAGCGCACGAGCCCCGGGACGCTGGCGCACATCACCGTCCTGACGTACGACCGCGCGACGCGCGCGGCGTGCGCGGCGCTCGGCGACGGCAGGGACAAAGGCGTGGACTGCTTCCTGGATGAGGCGTTTCTCGAGACGTGGGGGGAGGCGCTCGCGGACTCCGCCGCCGCCGAGAAGAAACTCCGCCCTCCCGAAGAAAAAGAAAGTCTCTCTCCGAGTCTCCACGCGGCGCTGAGCTGGCGCAAGGTGCACGCGGCGTTCGAGCTCCTGCAGCGTAACACGCCCGTGGTACTCCTGGACGCGGACGTAGTGTTCCTGAAGGACCCCACGGCTTCGTGGCGCGATGCCATGCGGCGGTACGACGTAGCCGTCGCCGCGCTGGTGGGTGACGAGGACGAAGCGCAGCGCAACGCGGACACGAGCGTGACTCTGCTTCCGGCGACGCCCAAGACGCGCGAGCTGGTCCGACAGTGGCTGAAGGGCGAGTCCGAGTCGTCCGTTGCGTTCGCAGGGCTCGCAGGTTCGCAGGGGGACGAGGACCGCGAAGACCCCGCGCGCGCGTACTTCAACTACGCGCTCGTGCCCGTGGTGGCCGGTCACGCGCGCGTGCACGGCTTGGACGCGCGCGCCTTTGCCAACTTCCTCACCGCGCACAGAGGCGCGGACGGCGCCTTCGACGGCGTCGTCGCCGTCTCCGGCGGGTTCTGCGCGACGCCCGAGGCCAAGGAGCGCTTCCTGCGGAGCACGCTGGAGGAGAAGGCGCGCGCGGAGAAGGACCTCGCCAGGGAAGAGGCGGCGCTCGGGGCGGCGAGAGGCGCGGCTTCGGGGCGCGAGGACCCGCGGGATTCGCGGGTCCTCGCCGGCGACGGCGCGTCGTCGTGGGCGTCTGCGTCGGCTCGGAGCGCGGCGCGGCGCGCCGCGCGTATCGTCGAGCGCAAGAAGACCCGCGCGGAGAAACGCGCGAAGGGTCTGCCTCTGATTTCCTCCGTGGACACGCAGACGCACGCCGCCGCCGTCGGCGTCTCCGGCGGGGACATCGGCTTGGACGCCGGGTCGGACGACGCGTCGGACTGGCCGCCGGTCGCGGGTCTCGCGTGCGACGGCGCCAAACGCAAAGCCGCGTTCAGGGGCGAGTACAGAGTCACGGAGGACAGACGTGTGGTGTGGGACGCGTGAGTCGCGAACCAACTCGGTAGCCAGCGAGTAGCGAGAAGGTAGTAGTTACAAATGCGTAGCTACGAATACGACGCGTCGCGCGTCGCGATGACAAAAAATACAAAGGTTTACAAGTCTATCACACAAAAAATAGTCTACAAAAAATCGGCGTTTGGCGCGTTTCTCGCTTCTCGCGGGACTCTACTCGTCCCCCCCCATCCAGTACTTGTGTATGGCGTAGATCACCACCACGTTGATGAGCATGCGCACGGCGACGCCCCCCGACGCCATGAACAGCGCGATCCCGGGGTTTTTGCCGTGGTAGGGGATGCCGATGCCGGCGGGCGAGCCCAGCATCCCGAGCGACCCGATGTCGCCCACCGCCACGGGGAGGTTCTTCATCGCGTACACGGAGGAAGGGCTGTCCCCGACGCCGGAGAAACCGGAGGCGGTGGCGTGCGACGGGCTCAAAAACGCCGCGGACGAATACGACGACGCGTGCGTGGAAGAGCCGCCGAAGGAGCCGCCGAACGCCGTCGCGGGCGAGACGGCGACGCACCCGAAGGCGAGCGCCAGGGAAAACGCCGCGACGACGTTTCGCGCGCGACGCCACATCGCGGACGCCCAGGCGAAGCGGTGCGCCGGAGGAGCGGAGGCGCGCGCGCGCTGCGCTTGTTCTGTGGAAGACGCGAACGTCGCATCCTCGTGAAGCTCGTGTCGCGCGCGTCCCGCGAAATCCCCGCTCGTGACGCGCGCCGACGCGACCCGAATCACGCGGGACGCGCCGAGACGTCGCGTCGGCAGATATTTCCGGAACCCATCCGTCGCGCCACGAGCGGGGATGGCGGGGACGCTGGGTCCGACCGCGACGCGCGTCCCGGCGCGCGCGCGGCTCGTGGGGACCGTCTGGGGCGCGAACGAGGGAGTCGCACACGGCATGTTCACGCGTAAGGAGGCCCGCGGACGGTGCCGCGCGGGTTGCAAATGCGGGGCGGTTTTTCGCGGGAAGCGCGATGACCTGGACAGATCGAAAAGGGGCCGGCGAGAAAAAAGCGAGTCGAAAAAGCGTTCGACGGCTTTGTCGCGCGCGACGCGCGTTTCAGGAGCTACGTACCACTAAACCACTCACACAGAAGTCAACGTAGCTCTATAAGAAAACAACTGATACGAAAACAAACGAAACCGCGTGTATACCGCTTCTTCACCGCAACAGGCGCCCTACCCCGCTCGCGCGGGACGTCGTCGGCGGCGCCGCGACTGAGGATCCGTTCCCGACGAGCGCCAACTGCGCGCCGTACCCGCTTCCCCGGGACGACCCGTACGGGTGACCCTTTCTCGGGGTCGAACCCCGCTTGCCACGCGCGTGGCTGACCGACGTCCCGATCGAGGCGTGGCCGTGTGATACATGGCTGACCGAACGCACGCCGGTCGTCCCGCGATCGAACGAGTTTGACGTCTTTGAAGTACGTCTCGCGTCGTCGAGCGTCGAATCGCGCGGAAGCGGCAAGACGCTCTCGTCGTCGTCGTCGTCGTCGTCGTCGTCGTCGTCGCGACGGGCGCGTTCCCGCCCCGCTTTTTCCCCTTTTCCCTTTTCGGGTTCCCAGCCCCGCAGAGCATTCGCCGCGCTCGTGCGGTTCATCGTGTCGTTCGCGTGGCACAAAGAGTCACGCGTTAAAGAGTCACGCGTTTCCGTTTCGCGATCGCGGCTCTCCATGAAGCTCTCCATGAAGTACAGCGCGCGCTCGCGCTCGGCTTTCTCGCGCCGCTCGGCGGCGTCTTCCCGCTCCGCGGCGGCGCGCTGCAGCACCACCGTGTACCCCCCCCCCATGAGCGGCGAGACCTCACCGCTGCCCCAGCGCTCGTTGCGCTCGCGGTGCGCGTCCGCGTGCGCGGCGGGGCTGTTAACCCTAAACCGGAGTCGGTCCTCGCGGGGCGCGCCGAGCGCCGCGCGCGCGAGGCGTTCCGGCGCGCGCATCCCGAGGCGTTGACCGTCCGGGCGGTCGTTCTGAAGCCTGCCCCGGACGAACCTGCGCGCCTCCTCGAACGCCCGCTCCTTCGACTCGAGATCGAGCGCCGCATCCGCCTCGCGCGCGAGCACGTCCGCCTCCGCGGCCGCGCGCGCGCGCAGGCGGTGCACCTGCCGCGTCTGCTCCTCCACGTCCCGGAGTCTCGACTTGAGCGCGAGGCGCTCCGCGGCGGCATCGGGGCACACCCGGTCCAGCGCCTGCGACGCGGTCAGGGGCTGGACGCGCGCGATGTGGTTCTCGATGTCGTCCCAGTACGCCTGGCGCTCGTTGCGAAGCGGCATCGCGGGGACGGGCGCGTCGGCGGACGGCGCGCG
>Ga0181600_10002318_pt1 | contig 14751 bp, 13 predicted proteins | sample 041ome_2_FD_132982 | JGI IMG/M metagenome (GOLD analysis project Ga0181600, IMG submission 132982) | Coastal salt marsh microbial communities from the Groves Creek Marsh, Skidaway Island, Georgia - 041406US metaG (megahit assembly) | ecosystem: Environmental > Aquatic > Marine > Intertidal zone... | reverse complement strand
GGCAACCCCCTGCGTTTGATGCCGCTTTCTCCGCCTTCGTTTATAAACCGCCAGTTAGCCAGATGAGCACAAAAATAAAGCAAGGTCGTGACCAGTCAGCGCTCCAGGCACTTTCCAAATTATTTTGCAGCCACCTTCGCCGACAAACGTTCTACCCATCCCTAAGAGCGACTATCTTACCTATCCCCTTGCATTGGCGGCGTTATCTGGTTCGGGGGTTCAACCAAAGCCTATCTATCAGCCGACTGGTTGGAAGTGAATTAAATCTGCCTGTTTCACATGAACTTCTTAAACGAAACAAATACTCACATTCACAGCAGGGCTTAAATCGCTCTGTTCGACTCAAAAACCTTCACTGTGCATTTGAAGCATCAGTAAAAGTCAAAGACGGCACATATATTTTGATGGACGATGTAATGACAACAGGTGCAACGATGAATGCTGCGGCGATAGCCCTAAAAAAAGCAGGCGCAAAAAAAGTCTATGCCTGGAGTTTGGCCAGAACAGTCATGAGTTAAGTCTTTTTAGAGAGAACACCAAGGGAAAAGCAAAACCTCACCCAGATCTACCTGAGAGGATTTAACCAGTCTTTTCTCGCGGGCAATTAGCCAAAGTAGACGATCAAGCCCAATTGCAACGCCTGAGCAATAGGGCATTTGATCGAGCGCCTTCATAAACTTCTCATCAATTGGCATTGATTCCAAATCTGCCGATTGACGAGCAATATTGTCTTCCTGGCAACGTCTTCGCTGCTCATCAGCCGATGTGAGTTCCAGATAGCCGTTGCCAATTTCCAAACCATTGATATATAGCTCAAAGCGCCTGGCTACCAGGTGCATGTCTTCATTCTCTCCAGTTTGGGCCATGGCAGCCTGACAGACGGGGAAATCAAACAGGAAATAAGCCTGCCCCTCCCCTGCCAACTCTGGCTCAACGCATTCAGACATCAACAGGTCCAGACAGCTTGCTCGCCCCAAATCTCCCTGAAATTTTGTGTTGCTCTTCACTAAGTTCAGGAGATCCATGTCAGAGGCGCTATGAGGGTTCACGCCGAGGCAAGACTCAAACATCTCAGCATAGGAGTGACAAGAAAAGGTTAGGTGCGGTAAAAGCCTGCTAACCAGCGCTTCAACATCACTCATCAAGTCCGCAAGGCCAAAACCACACCGATACCATTCCAGCATGCTGAATTCGGGATTATGACGATGTCCGACTTCAGCATCCCTGAAACATCTGGAAATTGAGAATATATCCCCGCTATTTTCAGCGAGAAGGCGCTTCATAAAAAACTCAGGGGAGGTCTGCAAATAATACTGCGAACTACCGCTGGGCAAGCTCATGGAAGCCAAGTGTAGATCGGTTGGGCCTGAACGCCCAAGAACCGGCGTTTCAACCTCAAGAACTGACTGCTCTTGAAAATAGCTGCGGACTTGTAGATATAAGTCCGCACGCAACCGAATAAGAGTCTTTCTATCCAAGCAGGTTTTTACCTGACCCGGCCAATGTATTCCCCGGTACGGGTATCAACTTTTACTACCTCACCCTCTTCCAGAAACAATGGCACTTTTACCACGGCACCAGTAGCCAGCGTTGCAGGCTTTGTTCCGCCCGTAGCAGTATCCCCACGCAAACCGGGGTCTGTCTCAACAATTTCCAGTTCTACATGATTTGGGGGTGTCACACTCAGCGGCGCATCGTTATAAAGAGTGACGACACACATATCCTGTTCTTTTAACCATTGCGCAGCTTCGGACACTGCAGCCTGATCAGCTTGCTTTTGATCAAACGTCTCAGGGTGCATGAAATGCCAATATTCGCCATCGTTATAGAGATATTGCATATCTGTATCCATAACATCCGCTGATTCCAGGCTTTCACCAGACTTAAACGTACGTTCCCAGGTTCGACCCGTTTTCAGGTTTTTCAGCCTTACCCGGTTAAAAGCCTGCCCTTTACCCGGTTTTACGAATTCGTTTTCAACGATAGCGCAAGGGTCTCCATCAAGCATGACTTTCAGACCGCCACGGAATTCATTGGTAGAATAGGTCGCCATTCTTTCAATCCTAATTAGTTCAAAAGGGCGCAATGATACCTCAGAGCCAAGTCTCCTGTCAGACAGATTCCTCCGATCGAGGAACATGGCAATCGCAGCTAATCTCGGCAATACGTGATCCCGAAGTCTTATGCCAACGATTAAGGCTGAACACGTCAGATTTGAGCCTTTCGGCGCAAGCTCACAAAGACTTTCCGCTACTTGTTCCCATTGCTTTTGCAGAGCTAATGGAAACTGGAAATCCGGATGATCCCCTTCTGTTGCAGGTATTGAATCGTTCAGAGGAAGATACAAACCCTCCGGGGTATTCAGATGATCCCCTTCAAGAGCAGGGTTTTAATCCCTTACCAGGGCTGGTTCATAAATATCCAGGGCGGGTCTTGCTTATTGTGACAGGCAAATGTGCTATCAATTGCCGTTATTGTTTTCGTAGAAGTTTTGCCTACGGGGACAACAATCCGGGAAGGCAGGACTGGCAGGCAGCGATAAGCTATATTCGCGAAAGAAGTAACATAACTGAAGTTATTTACAGTGGCGGAGATCCGCTTTCTGCCCCTGACAAACATCTGGCTTGGCTAACTGAGCAGCTAGAAGAAATCCCACACTTAAAACGTTTGCGAATACATACCCGCTTGCCCGTGGTTATACCCGATCGCATCAATGATGATTTTTTAAGTTGGGTGACCAAGAGCCGACTTAGGACACAGGTAGTTCTACATATTAACCACCCAAACGAAATCGGAGAAGAGCTGATAAAGGCCGTTAAAAAACTAATTAATGCGGGAATACAGCCTCTTAACCAATCCGTACTGCTTCGAGGTATCAATGACAGCGTGGAGACATTGCAGGCATTACAAGAAGCAGGTTTTGACGCCGGGATAATGCCTTATTACTTGTTTTGCCTGGATCGGGTTCGAGGCGCATCACATTTTGAAGTTCCTCTAAACAAGGCCCATAAAATATGGACCGAACTGCAACAGAGGTTGCCAGGCTACCTGGTGCCCAGACTTGCCCTGGAAGAACCAGGAGAAAACAGCAAAACCCTTCTCTGAGGAAACCCAGGCGGTAAATTTAGCCAACGGGGGCCTTTCCGCCTCAAAAGCGTTGAACGACTAATGTGATCGACTATACACACAGATTTAATGCGATTATGATTGTTTTAGTTAAAAAAATCATATTTTCCGAACCATTTCCCACTATAAGGATAATGACTCCTAATGGCCGAAGTTAAAGATTTGTCGGTGATAATCACCAACGATTCGGTAGACATCTCTAGCCGTTTAGGTAGCGTGCTGGACAGCAGTGGTTTCAAGGTTCTTATTAAGAACATTACATCCAGGGAAGATCTTGGTGAGGAGCTGCGTAGCGCCCAGATTGATATCATTCTGGCACACCAAAATTTTTCTACTCCAGCTGCGTCCGAGGTTATCCAGGACCTCAACCGTCTAAACCGCGATGTTCCTGTCATTATTATTGCCGACGAGCCCAACGGTGCCGACGTTGCCAGCGGTATTCGTCTTGGTGCCCGTGATGTCATTGGTATTGACGAGGACCAACATCTGGTAGCGGTAATCAACCGCGAGCTCAAAAACCGGGAAGATCGTTCCAAGCACAGGGATACTCTCCGACGCTTTTATGCATCTGAAAATCGATACCAACAACTGCTTCAATACGCTCGTTTACCCATGGCAATTATTCATGAATCCATGTTTGTTCTGGTAAACGACGCATTTTCTGATCTTTTTGATATCGATAAGGAAGAAGCTGACGCATTACCCATCGTTGATATCCTCGACAAGGAAGCCCAGGCAAAATATAAAGAAATCCTTAAGAATTTCACGGTCTCTCCCGATAGCTTTCCTGGTGCAGAACTAACCACAACCATTACAAATAACACCGGACAAAAAACCAACGTCAAAATTGACCTCAATACGGTTCAATACAACGACGAAAATTGCCTGCAGCTAAAAATTGAGCCTCAATTAGGTAACACCAGTGCACAGGCTGCAGCGGCGGCTTCGGGACCCACTACACCAAGAAACAAATTAGTGCAGCACATCGAGAGCTGTATCAGCATTGCTCACTCAAACAAAAGAGACAGCTCGCTGCTTTGCCTGGAAATTGACGCTTTCGACAAACTTCAGGAAACCCTGGGAATTACCGCTTTCGACGACCTATACGACTCCTTCATCGAATTTGTCTGCGAAAACCTTCCAGACCATATTGTCAGTGTTTTCGACAACAACAAACTGATGGTTCTGCTGGAAGAAGTGGACTCCCAAACGGCCCTAAAGCAAACAGAAGAATTTGTCAGTAAAGTCGACAGCAATGTGTTTGAGTTTGGCGACAATAGTCAGCAAATTACAATTACTGCAGGTATCGCATTAATCAGCGACCTAAGCACCAATGCCGATACCGTCGTGAAACAAAGTGTACGAGCCTGTGAACAGTTTCTGTCAGGTAAAGAAGATGGCATCGGCAATGGCGCCCATCTATATGAACCTGAGAAATCAGGTGATGGCAGTGACGTTGATATTAATTTCTTGCTGAAACAAGCTTTTAAGCACAAACACTTGCAGATCCTGTTTCAGCCCATGATGAAATTTCATGGTGATGCCAGCAAAAACTACGAAGTACTCCTTGGCATTCGCCCAGAGCATAAAGAAACCTATCCAAAAGACTTTATTGCCATGGCAACCCGAAATAACGAAAACGATGAAATTGATCGCTGGGTTATTCTGGAAGCCATGAAAACGCTTTTGAAGAAGCAGGATTGCGATGGAACAGAGAACCTTTACATACACATCAGTAAGCAGTCTCTGCAGAACCCCAAGTTTGCTGCCTGGGTTGGGGCCGCAATAAAAAAATCTCGCCTCTCGCCCAAGCAATTGAGCTTCCAGCTAAGAGAGATTGATGTCTCTACCAGCCTCAAGACCGCTGCCACCTTTATCAAGGCAGTCCAATCTTTTGGTTGTGCAACTGTTATCACCCACTTTGGCAGCTCGGTCCAGCCCATGAAAATCTTGGAGCAGATACCCTTCGATTTCGCGAAAATTGATGGTTCGTTTACGCTGGCAGCCCAAAAAGGCGAAAGCGAGAACATGAGTAAAATTCTGGAGCAAATCGCTGAAAGAAAGGTTAAAGCAATCGTACCCATGGTCGAAAGCGCTACCATTATGCCGGTACTTTGGAAATCCAATGTCGCCTACATTCAGGGTTACTACGTTCAAGCACCGGGCGATAAGATGGACTACAAGTTCTAGGAAGCCTATCTGCGTTGCATCTGCGGCGTAAAAAAAGCGTTATGAGCGAAATTTAGGTAAGGCAAAAACTCGCAAAAACAACGGAGTTTATAAGTTATAAATGAGTATTTTTTGCAGGCTTTTAACGCAGCATAAATGAGCGCAATAGCTTTTTTAGTCTTTGTCGCTATAACCCATCAGATACAAGATGGCATCCAGCCCTAAATTCGTCAGCGCATAATCGGCCGATTCACGCACCAGGGGTTTGGCATGAAACGCCACACCCATACCTGCAATTCCGAGCATTTTCAGATCATTTGCACCATCACCTACTGCAATAGTTTGCTGCAAGGTCAGCCCTTGTTCTTTGGCTAATTGTTCCAGTAATGCGGCCTTGCGAGCGGCGTCCACAATTTCACCCAGAACCTTACCGGTTAATTTGCCATCGACAATTTCCAACTTATTGGCATAGACATAGTCGATGCCCAGTTTATCTTTAAGGTAATTACCGAAGTAATCAAAGCCACCCGAAAGAATAGCTGTTTTAAATCCGAGTTGACGCAACTGGCTTAAGAGGCGGTCTGCTCCATCATTTAAATGTAATCGCGCAGCCACTTTTTCCAACACGGTTTCTGACAACCCTTCCAGCAAGCTAACCCGCTTCCTCAAGCTCTGACGAAAATCCAGCTCTCCACGCATGGCCGCTTCAGTAATTGCGATTACCTGCTCTCCTACCCCGGCTTCTTTAGCTAGCTCATCAATCACCTCTTCGCGGATAAGGGTAGAATCCATATCAAACACAATGAGCCTGCGATTACGACGGTATACATTGTCTTCCTGATAGGCGAGATCTACCCCTAACTGAGAGCTAAGGCTCATCAACTCTGTACGCAGAGACATAACCGAGTCCACCTCACCCCTTGCGATAAACTCAACACAGGCTTGGGTTTGCTGGGGAATTTTGTCGACAGGAATACGACCCGTTAACCGGGTTACGTGGTAGATATCCAGACCGTAGTTGGCCAGCACCTTACTCACATCGGCGATTGCCTTGGCAGAAAGTGTACGGGCAATTAGCGTAATCACATGCTTGGGCTTTCCTCTTCCAGAAACCCAGTGCGAATAGTCCTGCTCAGATATTTCTACTGCTTTAATCCGTATATCGCAATCGCCAAGGGCGTTTTCAATGGCATTAACCAGCTTCCCAATATCCCTATTTTCAGAAAGCCCAACCAAGAGCCCAAGTGACAAGGTGTCGTGAATAACCGCCTGGCCAATATCCAATATCTCTGCATCATTGTTCGCCAAAACAGAGGTAATTTGCGTACACATCCCGGGTTTGTTTTCCCCGGAGATTGTTAGCAGAAAAATCTTTTCAATCATTTATTGCTTCCTGAACGAGCCGCAATTATATAGTGTGCTTCCGATGCACATAAGTCGGCATTTTGCCGTTTCTTAAATCGCCGAATAAATTTGCTTGTCATACAATTGACGTCATAAAAAGGAGACTCGTTTTGTTGTTAAAGAAAACCTTGGCTCAAGGACTGTTCCTATGGCTTGTCATTTTTATAACGTCTATGGCCACTCAACTCTGGCAAAACGGTCAAATTGTTAATGCACCGGAAATCAACCCATCACAGATAAACCTGGTTAAAAACGCTTCACTTCCCATTTTTCTATCAGAGAATCGGGCCGCAGCGATCCGGCAACTTGAAAGCCTAATACAGGAAACCAACATTCGTGAAATTCGCGTTTACGGGGCTGATCAAACCCAAATTGCTTCCGTCATAAATAGCAAAATCCCTACCAATAGTAACGAAACACTTATTGATAGTTTTCCGGTGGCTTTCCAGGGATCTTTGGCTGGCTCCATTCAGCTGGAAATCACTGGCGCTAACGCGCCAGAAACCGATTGGGGAAGTCTTTTTTGGAATAGCTTGCTTACCGCATCTATTGTGCTTTTCCTCGCCTGCGTTTTTTTTCTTTTTCTGCATTTTCGCTCTCGCGCAAACAACAGCTTTAGTAGCCAGCCAGACATCCTGCAACCCAGGGAAGTCCCTTCTGACGAATCCGCAGGAAGCTCGCTTTTGCTTTATATTTTTCCGGTAGTCGACTCGGCATTAGAAGCGAGCACTGAAGCCTATAATGAAGCTATTGCCAGTTTGTATAGACGTCTGGAGAATCTTGTCCAGGGCTACGGTGGCAGAGTACTGAGCCTTTCAACCGATCGTTTTGTTTGCCGTATGCCGTCAGGCCAATCCAGTAATGACAACCTTCAAGCTCTGATTTTTGCCTGGGGAATCGCCAAGCCACTCGTCTTTAGATATGAAAACCAACAATATCGAATTGAAGTCAAAGCCCTTCTCCACAAAACAGCTGTGGCTGCCAGACAAGGTACCCTTTATCCGGCAATAGCCGAAGCTAGTAACGAACTTCAATCGGCCATCAGGGATTCATCAGCTGCGGCTCATATCAGTCAGGCGATGAAAAACTCACTTGATAAAAACATTGATATGGAATTTTCAGCAATGGGTAGCAAGCACAGCGTCCGGTTTTGGTCCATCGCCCAGGTAAAACCCTCACTGGCCATGCTATGGCGCAAACAGGAAGCCTCTCTAGCCAGCAGATAGGGATAGCTACTCACTTCCCAGAATAAAAAAAGCGGGCTACTAAGGCCCGCTTTTTTGTCTTGGCTAAATCAGAGCGCTTCTTCGCCCGTCTCGCCAGTTCGAATACGAATCACCTGCTCCAGATTGCTGACAAAAATCTTGCCGTCACCAATTTTTCCTGTGCTGGCGGATTTGCTGATAGCACCTATGACCGTGTCAACCATGTCGTCCGCAACAGCAATCTCTAACTTCACTTTGGGAAGAAAATCGACAATGTACTCCGCTCCCCGGTATAACTCTGTATGCCCTTTTTGACGACCAAAGCCTTTAACTTCAGTTGCTGTGACGCCTTGAATGCCTACTTCGCTTAAGGCTTCGCGTACATCGTCCATTTTGAAAGGCTTAATTACTGCAGTAATCAGTTTCATATCCCCAAACCTCTTGGTGGCAGTGTTGATAAATAGTGAATGAAGCACAGATTACATACTTTCAAAAAAAAAGGAAGCGCCGAGGCGCTTCCTTTTTTGAACAACTTACTCAGACTTATTTCACAGAAGAGCCGGAAATAAACTCTGGGTAGGCTTCCATACCACATTCGCTGAGGTCGACACCTTCGTACTCTTCTTCTTCAGAAACACGGATACCCATGGTTACTTTCAGAATCATCCATACGATCAAGCTGGTGACAAACACCCAGACAAAGATAGTAAGCAGACCAACAATTTGGCCGCCGAAACTGGCATCGCCAAAGATTGCTACAGCCAGAACACCGAAGATACCTACTGTACCATGCACAGAAATGGCACCGACAGGATCATCGATTTTCGCTTTATCCAAGCCAACAATACTGAATACAACCAGCACACCACCGATAGCACCGATAATGGTAGACATCAGGGCAGACTGTGAAGCAGGATCAGCTGTGATAGCAACCAGACCAGCCAGGGCACCGTTAAGGGCCATAGTGAGGTCAGCTTTACCAAACATGATACGACCAACGATCAGTGCAGCAATCAAACCACCAGAAGCCGCAGCATTGGTGTTCATGAATACATTTGCTACTTCGTTAGCAACAGCAATGTCAGAAAGCTTCAGGGTAGAACCACCGTTGAAGCCGAACCAGCCAAGCCACAGGATGAACATACCGAGGGTTGCTAATGGCAGGTTGGCGCCTGGGATTGCGTTAGCAGATCCGTCAGCTGTGTATTTGCCTTTACGAGGCCCAAGAAGAATAACGCCTGCAAGAGCAGCGGCAGCACCAGCCAAGTGAACAATACCTGAACCAGCGTAATCGCTGTAATCAAGTGCGTAAATGCCAAATACAGAGTCGCCATTCCAGGTCCAGCTACCTTCCATTGGGTAGATGAAGCCAGTCATAACTACAGCAAAGACCAAAAAGGCCCAAAGCTTCATACGCTCAGCAACAGCACCAGAAACAATAGACATAGCAGTCGCTACGAATACTACCTGGAAGAAGAAATCAGAAGCACGTGAATAGTAGGTATCACCGCCACTGGCAATGACCGCAGCAGCATCTTCAGCACCAGTGCCAGCAACTCCAGACAGGAAGAAGCCACCGTCATACATCAGCTGGTAACCGCAGACCATGTACATGGTGCAGGCGATTGCAAACAAGGCAACGTTTTTAGTAAGAATTTCAGTAGTGTTTTTAGCACGAACCAACCCTGCTTCCAGCATTGCGAAACCAGCCGCCATCCACATGACGAGAGCCCCACAAATCAGGAAGTAAAAGGTGTCCATTGCATAAGCAAGTTCAATAACTTGGTTTTCCATGGTTTTACTCCAGTTTAAATTTAGTTATCAGATTCGAATGGACAAGCCCTAGATTGCATCTGAACCGGTTTCGCCGGTACGGATACGAATCACTTGCTCGAGCTCTGTGACGAAAATTTTGCCATCGCCAATTTTGCCGGTAGCCGCAGAGCTGGTAATAGCCTCAATGGTTTGATCCAGCATGTCAGTAGCAACCGCTACTTCCAGCTTAATCTTAGGCAAAAAGTCAACGACGTACTCTGCACCACGATAAAGCTCCGTGTGCCCTTTCTGACGTCCAAATCCTTTTACTTCAGTAACAGTGATGCCCTGTACTCCAATTGCACTCAGTGCTTCGCGCACGTCGTCCAATTTAAAAGGCTTAACAATTGCGGTGATGAGCTTCATAACAACTCTCCAGTTTTATATTGTGTTAATAATTATTTGGCTCAACAGAGGCTGGCGAATCAGCCTCTGAATACCTGCTCTAACTTAGTCGAGAGGGATGCTGTAGCTAACAACAAACTGAACCTCTTCGCTAAGGCCAGCGCCATCATCGAAAGATTGAGACAAAGTGAATGCAAGGTCACCCATTCCATAAGTTAAATCCAAATGACTACCATCTGCTCCGGCACCAAAATCCCACATACCGTAAGTAGCACTGAAGTCACCAAAACCACCGCTTAGAGCATAGTAGTTGTAGTCAGCGCCGCTTGTGGTTGGTTCAACGTAAGTAAAGCCGAAAGCACCAAATCCGAAACCGACGACAATTTCTTCAAAGTCACATGTATCAATCGTTGACGGGTCTGCAATGTTTGTGGGTGTATTGCCGGCAGCACAATCGGGGTAGTTGTAATCAACATAGCCGACATCAACAGAGAAGCCTTCAAAAACTTCACCACCCCATCCTAAGTAGAGGTCATACTCGGTACCATAACTGTCATCACCTGATGACCCCCAGATACCGGCGTATACTCCTGTTTCACTTGAATAGTCCAGAGAACCGGATACAACTCCTGAGCCTCCACCTAAATCAAATCCGCGCCATAAATAGCTAGATGCAATTCCAACTGATCCTGAAACTTCAGCTTGTGCAGCTGCACCAGCTGATACCAGTGCTGCGGCTACGAGTGTTTTCTTAAAAGTAAGCATAGACTTTCTCCTGTGCATTTCTCAAAAATTATTACTAAATGAAACCTCACATTTGTGATTGCACAGTACATGCCAATTTAATTTTTTTATAATTATTTCAATAGTTTAAATATTTTTATGCGATTTTCTGACTGTATATTGATGCATTGAACAATTTGCTGCACCAAAAATTATGCACCATATTGGTGCCTGCACTAATTTAGTACGCCAAATTGTGCTTCTTGTCAGCTTGAGTAAAATACGAGCTTAAAACCAACTAGGATAGAATGGCACTGCCATTAACCAATTCATGGCAACAAACACAATTAGCAATCAACTACTCGAAGCACTCGAACAAGGCAGTCAGATTATTTCGTCCCTTGGAAGTGAAGCCAGGCAACAATTTCAGGCGATTATGGAAGATCAGCTAAACCAGATGGATGTGGTAAGCCGCAGCGAATTTGATGCGCTTAAAAACGCTCTCAATAGAGCTAATCAACGAATAGAAGAACTGGAATCTCAACTAGGATGCAGCTCCAGCTAATCGACTATCTCACCTTAAATCTTTTTCCATGGAGGGGAAGCATGCCACTGGCTACGGTATGAAGTTAGGCACTCTTGGGTGTTAAAGTCCAGCCAATACATATAGAAGTCCTCATTGCCAATGGTCTTACGGCCCCACCATTACTGCCCTTCCAAAAGCTTACGTTAGTGAGAGCAAGTAGCAGGGCAGAAGCGCAATTACTAACAGAGGATTTGACTACCCTTCCAGAAAATTCACGGTCAATCTTGCCCCGGCAGATATCCCAAATATGAATCAGGTTATGATCTCGTAGTAGTAGGCATTCTTCAGGCCAGCGGGGAAATACAAGCTCAACTAAATTACACGTCCCAACTGTCAGAACTTGCGCAGAGACATTGGCCGGATGGACATTTTAATGCGGGCAATTTATCGAATTGCTATGGTAGCCCAGACCATTGCTGATCTGGAAAAACATGATTTTGTTAAGCTTATTTTCTAGGCTCGCTGGAACTGGAATGATCCGCAGAGAAATCTAGAGAAGTCAAATCGACAAAGATTCTGCCAATAACTAACGAAGAATAATCGTTCGGTTGCCGTCAATGATGATTCGCTGCTGGCAATGCCATTGAACTGCTCTGGCCAGAACAATAGTTTCGATATTTTTACCAAGCCGAGCGAGCATATCGGCGCTATAGCTATGCTCCACTCTTTGAATATCCTGCTCAATGATTGGGCCTTCATCTAGGTCGCGAGTCACGTAATGGGCAGTAGCACCGGTTATTTTAACACCCCGGCTCACAGCCTGGTGATATGGGCGTGCGCCTTTAAAGCTGGGTAAAAACGAGTGATGAATGTTAATCGCGCGGCCTTCCAGTTTTTTGCACATGTTATCTGACAAAATCTGCATATAGCGGGCCAGAACCAGCAAATCGACCTGCAGCTCATCCATAATGCCGAGCATCTTGATTTCTTGCTGGGATTTGTTGTCTGCACTGACCGGCAAATAAAAATAGGGTAAGCCGTACCACTCGACTTTGGCACGAAAGTCCTCATGATTGGAAACAACACCGACAATTTCGCAGGGGAAATCTTCTTCTTTCCAGCGATAGAGCAAGTCGTTGAGGCAGTGACCAAACTTTGACACAGCCAAAAGCACTCTGGGTTTTACCTTGGCATCCTTGAGCTTCCAGTTCATCTGGAACTCATGTGCAATCGGAGCAAACAGCTCACCCAGGGTGTTTACATCTGGCATGGCCATGCCTTCGGTACCATGGGAAAACTCCCAGCGAGCGAAAAACTTTTTGCCTTCGAGATCGGCAAATTCAGACGCTTCAATAACAGTGAAGCCCTGCTCATAAAAGAAATTTGAAACGCTTCGGACGATCCCAATCTTTTCCGGGCAATCTATGGTGAGAATGTATTTATCCAATTGTTCTGTCTCTCGATATAGGGCGAAGCATGCTCACCCTGAATGATCAGTCGAATTGGCGACTATCTTAATGATTCCTGCGTCGAACACCTAACCCAATTACGCTATCCAATATTTGAGGCAATAAATTTTCGCCAAGCGCCCTGGTCCGTAATCTCACGAGCGCCTTTCACTGCAGCCGATTCACAAATAAAACCACTTACCCAGCGACCATCTTCAAGCTCGACCTTACCGATACTTAAAGGATGGGGAATGTGGGCAACAAAGCTGCCGAATTCACTTGCAGGAACCGACCAGACCTCAACCTCAATTGACTCACCTTCATCCACATCCCGGATTAGACCTGGACGAATTGGGGCCGGCCAATCACTGTAGCCTACGATCAGCGGCTGAGCCGATGCCTTGGCGACAAACGTTAAGCTTGATACAGCAATGAGAGCTGCGAAGATTTTTGATGCTAGATGTTGAAGTTGCATGATGCCTTCCTCTTGTTAGTTGCACCCAGAATATACCTGACTTTTCGGAATATTATCAATCCTTATAACAACGCCAGTTAACAAAAACATTTATCAACGACAAGACTGATAAGAGATCCTCAGCACTGATAGAATCGCTGCTCTGTTTTCTGGGATATATGAACGACTCATGCTCGACGGCCTAAACAAACCTCAACGCGAAGCCGTCAAATATATCGACTCGCCTCTGCTTGTGCTCGCTGGTGCGGGCAGCGGGAAGACGTCCGTCATTACTCGCAAGATTGCTTATCTAATAGAACACTGTGGCATGAATGCCAAAAATATTGCTGCGGTGACCTTCACCAACAAGGCAGCACGAGAAATGCGAGAACGCGTTGGCCAGTTGCTGACAAAATCTGCTTCCAAGGGACTTCGGGTGTCTACTTTCCATACGCTTGGGCTGGACATACTCCGAAGCCATTTAAAAGAAGCCGGGCTGAAGACTGGGTTTTCCATCCTGGACGGTGATGACAGCTTGCGAATACTAAAAGAGCTTTGTGTCCAGTCCAACGATATGGCGCTGGAGCAGCTTGAACTGGCTCGCAACCAGATCTCTACATTCAAAAACCAACTTATTGCACCAGAGCAGGCCATTGCCAAGGCAGAAACCACAGGCGAGGCAAGAATTGCTCGTCTCTACATGCATTACTGCGAAGCTCTTAAAGCCTACAACGCCGTTGATTTCGACGACCTGATCCTACTTCCGGTTCAATTATTTGAGGATTACGACTACATTCTTGAACACTGGCGAAATCGTATTCGTTACCTGCTTGTCGATGAATATCAGGACACCAACGAGTGCCAGTATGAATTGGTAAGAAAATTGGTAAAAAATCGCGGAAAGCTCACCGTGGTAGGTGATGACGACCAGTCTATCTATGCTTGGAGAGGAGCACGACCGGAAAATCTTGCCCAGTTAAATGAAGACTTCCCCGATCTTCGAGTAATCAAGCTGGAACAAAATTATCGATCTTCGGGCCGAATTCTTGCTTCGGCAAATGCGGTGATAGGTAACAATCCACACGTGTTCGAAAAATCCCTTTGGAGCGACTTGGGCATCGGCGATCAAATTCGCGTCAACTTATTGCCAGATGGTGACGACGAACTTGACTGGATCGTTGATGACCTGCAATTCCAGGTGGCCTCAAAAAGACTGAAATACAAAGATATCGCTATACTTTACCGTAGCAATCACCAGGCACGAGTGCTGGAGCTCAAACTGCAAGGCAGCGGTATCCCCTATCAAATAAGCGGTGGAACATCCTTCTACGCCAAGACCGAAATCAAGGACATCATGGCCTATCTTCGGCTGCTGATTAACCCGGACGATGACAATGCTTTTTTGCGAATTATCAATACACCGCGAAGACAGATTGGTACCCAAACTTTGCAGCAATTAGTCGGGTATGCCGCTGATCGGGGCTGTGGGCTGTTTCAGGCCTGCAACGAAATGGGTCTGGAAAAATACCTGACCGG
>Ga0181600_10002316_pt1 | contig 14754 bp, 15 predicted proteins | sample 041ome_2_FD_132982 | JGI IMG/M metagenome (GOLD analysis project Ga0181600, IMG submission 132982) | Coastal salt marsh microbial communities from the Groves Creek Marsh, Skidaway Island, Georgia - 041406US metaG (megahit assembly) | ecosystem: Environmental > Aquatic > Marine > Intertidal zone... | reverse complement strand
TCTGCAGCGGCGATATCATTTGTGATTGTCCCCTGACGTTCAGCCAGAACCGCAGCAATGCGGGGAAGCGCAACGCGCGACAGGACGAAAAAGATCACGATCAGGGTGATCACCAGCCAGAAAATCTGGTTTCCCATCCACTCGTTACAGAGTTGGGGCATGCCAATCGCAGAACCGTAGGAATCTACGCACGCGCTGACAGTTTCATGTGTGTTCGTCGCCATAACGTCCTCCGTCGGAACCTAAGGGAACCGAATGGGCCACATGATTGGCCCACCCGACCGTAAGGATTATTTCCGAAGAGTTCTTATACTGCGAACATCAACAACAGAGCGACTAGGAACGAAAAGATGCCTAGAGCTTCTGCAAATGCGATGCCGATGAACAATGTTGCTGTTTGTGATGCTGCTGCTGATGGGTTGCGCAATGCGCCTGCTAGGTAGTTACCTGCAACGTTACCCACACCGATAGCTGCTGCGCCAGAACCGATTGCTGCTAGACCTGCGCCGATATGTGCCAATTGACCTTCCATGGTGATGTCTCCTTACGATTGGAAGTTAATAGGAATAAGTGAGTTCAAACCTTAGTGTGATGGATGCAATGCATCTTTCAGATACACACAGGTCAGAATTGTAAAAACGTAGGCCTGGATAAAGGCCACAAGGATTTCCAAGCCGTACATCGCAGTGATCGCAACAACAGAAACCGGTGCAATCGTTGCAATGGCCGCAAAACCTGCAAACACTTTGATAACCGCGTGACCTGCCATAACGTTACCCGCAAGACGGATAGAATGACTGACAGGACGTACGAAATAAGAGATAAGCTCGATGATCGCCAAGATCGGGCGCAACGCTAAAGGTGCCGATGAGACCCAGAACAAGCCTAAGAATGATGCGCCATTTTTAACAAAGCCAACGATTGTGACTGTTAGAAAAACCGCCATCGCCAAAACCGCGGTCACGGCAAAATGCGATGTTGTTGTAAACGACATTGGCAACAAACCCAAAAAGTTCGCTGTGACGATGAACATGAACAGCGTCATGATGTAAGGGAAAAACACAACCGCGTCTTTGCCGGTTACGTCCTCGACCATTTTGTAAACAAAGCCGTACGCCAATTCGCCGATCGACTGGCTGCGTGTTGGAATGACTGCACGACGAGATGTGCCAAATACCATCAACGCAATGATCGCAATAACCGCGAGCGCCATCCAGAGTGTCGCGTTCGTGACCGTATACCATTCAACAGGACCATGGCCAAACAACGGTTTGACGATGAATTGGTCCATCGGGTGAAACACCAAGCTGGATTCTGTTGCTGTATGCGCTTCGCTAGCCACGGTTACGTCCTCTTTCGTCTTTGGCCTGTTTCTCGGCCTGATTAGGTTGCGTAAGCTCTGTCGCGGATCGCATCATCGTTTTGACGCCAGCAACAAAGCCAAGCATTGTAAATATCAACATTAGCCATGGCAGAGTCCCAAACAAATGATCCAAGCCGTAGCCAATTCCGAACCCGATCCCAAGACCTGCGACCAGCTCGGTCACCATGCGCCACCCAACTTGGGCCGACGAATAGTGTTCATCCATGCGTTTCTCGTTGCCTTGCGACGCTTTGACGTCGTTGATCCTTTTTTCCAGCGCTTTTAGCGGATCGGAATTTTGCGGATCGGACATAAAGACCCCCTGAGGATGCTTGGGCGTGTAGTACTGACTCTCAGCATGCGAGTCAATGCATCATTCGCCGCATCAAAATATGGATTAATGCATTGTTTTTTATTGATATTTTTTGACAGAAAATGACATTAGCAGTCAGCAAATTGCCATTCTGGGAGAAATTTTGATCAGTAATTATATTCAACCATTTGGTTGATCTTTTGGAATGTAGCGCAATAGACGATAATCACGCCCCCAAATTCAACTCGGTGGAAATATAATCAGCAATCGCAACAGTATCGTTCAAATCAAATACGGGGCGATTTGTTTCGACAGGCCCATCAGATGCGATTGCGCGGATCGTCGGGTCATCAACTGCAATCAATGTCTGTGCCGTTTCAGAACGGCGGCATTCTATTTTAGGGTGACGATCTCGCTTGTATCCTTCGATCAGGACCAAATCGACTGGCGAGAGACGTTGCAAAAGATCCTGCAAGCTTGGCTCGTCTGTGCCCCGCAATTCCTGCATGATTGCAACACGCGATTGTGTTGCCAAGACAACTTCTTGGGCGCCAGCAACCCGATGTCGATAGCTATCCTTTCCAGGATGATCAACATCAACCTTATGATGCGCGTGTTTTATGCTGGACACCGAAAATCCACGCGCCGAAAATTCGGCGATAAGGCGTTCCATCAGGCCCGTCTTTCCAGAATTTTTCCATCCCGTGACACCATAGATTTTCATGTCTGACCTGCAATAATGTGTTGTGCCTGTTCGTAATCCGACGGTGTATTTACATTGAAAAATGGATCAAAGGAAGTCGAAGAAAAATGAATGCTCACCGCATTGTGCCGGCGTGCCCACGCCATCACTTTGCGTTCGCCCGCATGCAAAGAGGCCGCAAGATCATCGCACAACGAAACATCCCACAGCCCGCAAGTAGGGTGATTGCCACTTTCGGATTTTGCCAGCACGATGAGCGCATTGCGTCCAGTCTGCAAAGATTTCACATAAGTATCGGGAAAGAATGGCGTATCAACTGCGACCGTGACGATTTTTGAAAACCCGTGCCGCTGGGCATAGGTCATACCGGCCAACAGACCCGCCATTGGACCCAAAGCGCCCGGCAACGGATCATTGACAACCGCGTTTGCAATCCTGATTTCGGAATTTGCATTCACGACGACCAGATCACATTGTGGCGCAAGACGCGCGACCACATGTTCTAACATGGTCGTTTGACCAAATGGTAATTCGGATTTTGACCGACCCATGCGACGCGACAGACCACCTGCCAAAATCACGCCCAAAGTCATGCTTTAAATGATCCGATGGACGCCATGCGGCATAACATCTATTTTTGCGCCGCGACAAGTGCCGCGTCAAACACCCGCAGAGCAACGCGTTTGTCGTCGTCGTCATATTCGTACAACGCCTGCTCTGTCACCCCAGGCAATTTGCCAAACGCTTCACGAAGTTTATTTGGCCGCATCGTTTGTGGGATGCTTTCAAATCCCGGAATTTGACGCAAAATATTGGATGTCGCACTTGCGCAAAATGCAGATGTGACCGGACCATTGGCACGGACCAAGGACAACGCAAGCTCAGCTGTTTCTGGAGAGACTTCTATTTCTTGTATGACAACATGAAATGATTTTCGTGCATGGGCGCGGGTATAAAAATCAAGTATTGGCGGCGTCATTCCGTAAAGCACGTCATCTTTTTCAATCAGAACGTCGTGCACCACAGTGCCTGCAGGATCGAAAACGACACGCTGTGACCCATTCACCAATAATGCAGAGTGTTCGCCAGCCCCATGGCGGTTATTCACCATGGTATAAAGCGCCAATACCGGCGGCCCATCATGGACATAGGCGGAATTTTTAATCACCTCATCAGAGGCGTAGTGATCTGTGACCGCAGTACATGCAGATAAAAGGACAGCACAGCCTAAGATAAACCAACGCATGCCGCCCCCAAAAATATTAGCTGTTGAACAGTGCCAAGAACACCAAAATGGCGATTGAGGCGACCGCAATTTTAACGGACCATGACATAAAGCCGTCGAATGTTTTCTCTTGGACACTTGTATCCATTGAACCGTGCTTGTGCTCTGACATATTACACCTTTAGTTTGTCTGTTTAACGCTCATTAGCCGATTCATTCCAACATGTCACGACCGTATCGGCAATAAAGAACGTGCATCTTGTCGCGGTTATAGACGCGAATATCTGAGTGCGCCGTTTTCATCCAATTGCCGCTTTGCTCGTCCAGAGCGATAAAGCGTGTTGAGATGTGCCACCGCTTCGACTAAGGCGAGGCCGTATTCATCGGCACCTATGTGTCGTTTGAATAGGCATGAAAAACACTCTGCCGCGGTTCTTGGGGTTTCTAAGTATTCATACAGTCGATCAAGCGCATGATGGTGATTGGTGATCATCTGATGAAATCGATGCGGCAAACCGATGAATGGTAATTTATGTCCCGACAAGACCAAGTGATCTGGCGTTGCATAGCGCGCAAGCCGTTCACAGGCCTCTAGCCATTCTCCCACGGGATCGGCATCTGGCTCGGTCGCATAAACCCCCAAGTTCGGGCTAATCGATGAAATGATCTGATCACCGGCAATGATCAGTGGTGCATCGTCACACCATAATGTCGCGTGTTCAGGCGCATGGCCGTTGCCGATATGAACAGTCCATTTCCGCCCGGCAAGTGTTAGCACATCACCTTCTTGGATGCGGGAATAGCCCAATGGCATCGGATGAACCGTATCGGCAAAGTTGAACGGCTTGCCTTTGGCACGTTCTTCCAAAATGACAGGATCCATGCCCGCGCGCCGCCAAAAGGTCAAGGTTTCAGGAACGGGCAGGTCTTGCACATCTAATACCAACATACGCGCCATAAGCCAGGCCGTGCGCGTCATAATCAGCTCGGCACCAAATTCAGTTTGAAACCACCCGGCAAGGCCCACATGATCAGGATGATGATGTGTCACAATAACCCGCGCAATTGACTGACACGCAAGCGGCCCATCAATTAAACTTTGCCAAATGGCCTTGGTCTTTCGGCTGCCCATCCCGGTGTCAACAATTGTCCAACCATCTGGGTCGCGTAAAAGATACACATTCACATGATCCAATGCCATTGGCAGCGGTAATCGCAGCCAAAAGATATCTTTGGCGATTTCAATCAGCGCACCAAATTCGGGTGCTTCTGGGAATGGGTACCGCAGACCTTCTTGCAAACGTGTAAGATCACTCATCCTGCAAGCAATTCATCGCTGCTAAGTTCATAGAGGGCTGCTGCACCTTGACGCGCCTGCGCCAACAATCCTTGATGCTCAGGCAATAGAGACATGATGTAAAATCTAGCAAGCTTTGTTTTGGGTCCATTGCGCCCCTCGGCAAGGCTGGCGCGCAGATGGAAATAGCCGCCCAGAATACGGGCAAAGGCCCGCAAAAACGGAACAGCGCCGGCAAAACGATCGTTCAGATTGGATTGCTCTAACATCCATTCGGTCCCTTCGCGCAAAGATTCGATTGCCTGCCAAACGGGTTCGGCCAGATCTGACAATTGACTGCGCGCCGCTTCGATTTTGGCCTGCATCTCATCCAACAATGCATTGGCAGCTTCGCCACCGTCCATTAATTTGCGGCCGACCAAATCCATCGCTTGAATGCCGTTTGTGCCTTCGTAAATTGCGGTTACACGCACGTCACGCAAATACTGTGCAGCACCTGTTTCTTCGACATATCCCATCCCGCCGTGGACTTGCACACCCATTGAAGACACCTCGATCCCTGTGTCAGTACCAAATGCCTTGGTAATTGGGGTCAAAAATGCAGCGCGCGCTGACCATTCAGAGGACCCAGTTGCATTGCTCATGTCGATTGCAACAGCATTTGATAACGCGATTGCACGGGCGGCAAAGACATCTGCCTTCATCGTCATCAGCATGCGCCGCACATCAGCGTGATCTATGATCGTGCCAGTCCCATTCTCGATCGGGCTGCGGCCTTGCTTGCGACCTTCGGCATAGGCTAATGCATGTTGCAGCGCACCCTCGGCCGCGCCAATCCCCTGCCCGCCAACGCCAAGGCGCGCGTTATTCATCATTGTAAACATGGCACGCATCCCGTCATGTGGTTCGCCCACCAACCAACCCCGCGCACCATCATATTGCATCACTGCCGTTGGACTGCCATGCAGACCCATTTTATGTTCAAGCGAGACAACATTAAGGGTGTTGGCAACCCCAGGATTGCCATTTTCGTCTGGAATGTATTTTGGCACGATAAACAAAGAAATACCCTTTGTGCCAGGCACACCATCAGGCAGGCGCGCTAAAACCAAATGGCACACATTGCCAGAAAAATCATTATCCCCCCATGAGATATAAATTTTTTGACCTGTGATTGCATAGCTGCCATCGCCATTAGGCTCAGCCTTTGATCGCAATGCACCGACGTCTGATCCTGCGGCAGGTTCGGTCAGGTTCATCGTACCACACCATTCGCCCGATATTAATTTTGGAAGGTATAGCGACTTGATCTCATCACTGGCGTGATGCTCTAGCGCTTCGATCTGGCCCTGCGTCATTAAAGGGTTTAGCTGTAAAGACAAACACGCAGCAGCCATCATTTCATTGACAGCCGTGGTCACCGTCAACGGTAAGCCCATGCCCCCATATTCAGGGCTAGCCGAAGTTGACACCCAGCCGCCATCCGCGATCGCACGATATGCTTCGGCAAAACCTTTTGACGTGCGCACAACCCCGTTTTCCAATCGCGCAGGATCAATATCGCCATTGCGCTGAACGGGATACATCACATCCTCGCACAATCGACCCGCTTCGGTCAGAATTGCGTCGACCATGTCCGAAGTGGCATCTTGGAATTTTTCAGTCGTTGTTAAAACCGAATAATCGACCACATTTTCAAATAAAAACGTGTATTCAGACACTGGAGCACGAAATGGCATGTGAAATCCTTATTCTTTGTCAGCTGGACTAGCCATATCCATAAGATAGGGGTATGGAACTCATCAACAAAAACGCAGCGTCAAATGTATCATGCACACCCTAAAACTTGGATCAAATCCACAAGATATTGAAACAGCGGCACAGATTTTGTTGCAGGGCGGGCTTGTTGCCTTTCCGACCGAAACGGTTTTCGGTCTAGGCGCCCATGCCTGTGATGACACTGCAGTTGCAAAAATTTACCAAGCCAAAGGGCGACCTTCTTTTAATCCGCTGATCGTGCATGTTGCCACAATAGAAATGGTCGCGCGTTATGTTCATTGGACAGATCAGGCACGGCAGATTGCAGATGTCTTCTGGCCAGGTCCATTAACAATGGTTTTACCCGTTCGCGCTGATGCAGGCTTGTCCGATTTGGTGCGCGCGGGTCTGCCCACAGTTGCCATTCGTGTGCCACGCCATGCAGTTGCACAACAGCTGTTACACAGATTTTCTGGGCCGATTGCAGCACCGTCTGCCAATCCATCAGGTAAAATCAGCCCGACGCGCGCCGAACATGTTTTGTCTGGATTGGACGGTCGCATTGACGCGATCCTGCAAGATGGACACAGTGAAGACGGCGTTGAATCAACAATCTTGCACTTTGATCCCAATCCCACAATCTTGCGCCCCGGCACCATCACCGCTGCGCAGATAGAACAGGTTCTAGGTTGCCCCATCACTCAGCTGGAGCAGGCCGACAACATTATTGCACCGGGCCAAATGACATCACATTATGCGCCGCGCGGCCATGTCAGGCTGAACGCAACCCATTGGAAATCCGGCGAAAAAAGACTGGGGTTCGGGGCGGTGGCTTGTGATCTAAACCTGTCACCTAACGGCGACCTCGCCGAAGCGGCGGCCAATCTTTTTGCAATGCTGCACGAGATTGACGCATTACGTGGCGATCAAATCGCGATTTCTCCTATCCCAAATCATGGGATTGGAGTTGCGATAAATGATCGACTGAAACGCGCGGCAGCCCCACGCGATTAGGCTGTCCCCATCGCAGGGACAAGTAAGCGCGCATCGATCCCAGCGCGCACCAACGCGGTCGTCCATTGGTTATCAAAATCGCGAGAAAAGATCAAGTCATGATCACCGTCGCAAATCATCCACGTGTTTTGCTCTATCTCTTGATCAAGCTGTCCGGCGGACCATCCGGCACAGCCCATTGCAATCATTGCTCGGTCTGGGCCTTGGCCACGTGCCAGATCCTCAATCACACTGAGGGTTGTCGACATCGCCAAATCATGATCCAAAATGCGCCCTGCCTCATCAGGTTTGTAATCTGAACTGTGCAGGACAAAGCCGCGCTTTTGTTCAACCGGTCCCCCATAAACGACATCTACAGGCGCATGCGCCGTTTTAGTGACAAGCAGATGTTCACAAAGCTGATCAAAGTTTGGATCTTGGACTGGTTTGTTAACAATCAACCCCATTGCCCCATCGTCCGAATAGTCACACAGATAAATCACCGCACCTTCGAAACGGGGGTCCCCCATTCCCGGCATCGCAATCAAAAATTTACCTGTCAAGTCCCCACTGATCTTAGACATCGTTCCGCACCAATTGTTCACCCTGTTCACAGGTTATCGCTTTATTGTGACTTGGCAAGTCAGGATTTTTATCTCAAAACAACAATATGAAAAAGGCTGTGTTAATTTATACTCTGTTTTCGACCTTGGCATTAGGTTTAGCGCCGGCCGCTCAATCAGAAGGGATACAAGAGGTCGAGCTGTTGCAAGGGTGGAGCGACACGTCAGGCGACGTGATAGCAGCGCTCTCAATCAAGTTGGACCATAACTGGAAAACATACTGGCGCGCGCCCGGTGATGCAGGCTTTCCGCCTTTATTTGATTTTAGCCAAAGCAAAAACGTTGTTGCAATTGATGTCATTTGGCCAAGTCCTGAACAGATTGGAAACAGCGGGTTTGAAACGCTGGGCTATACCAAACAGTTGATCCTCCCGATACGGGTTACACCGGCAAATGATGCACCTGTTACATTGGAATTATCCGCAAATATCGGCGTCTGTAAGGATATTTGCGTTCCCTATGATTTTGTTGTTTCCCAGCCGCTTCGCCCGAAAAACAAACGTGATCCGCGGATCATCGCCGCACTGGCCAACGCGCCCTATGCGCCGAAAGATTTTAACTTGGACGAAATTTCTTGTGACTTTGAAAAAGTAAAAGATGGCATAAGCGTTACCGCAAAAGCGCGGGTGCCATCCCAAGGCGGGTGGGAATGGTTTGTCATTGAATATACCAGCCCCGATGCGTGGGTGGACATGGCAAAACCAATGCGTCACGGCGATATTTTGTCAACCTCGGCGATCATAAAAAACACGTCAAACGCACCAGTGCTTATGCAACGCAAGAAACTGCGTCTGTCGATTATTGGACCGTCACGCACGATCGAACAGATTGGATGTTCTTAACGCACTAGGCCACCCGTGGATTAGTTCATTTGGCGCCGCAATTTGACCCAGTTTGCAAAAGCAGCAAAATGCGTTGTCAAGAACAACAAGGTAATCCAAAGTACGCTTCCCGCAAGGAACAACGCATATGCAGCCGCAATCCCATTGGTGCCTCCAACCGCGCTGACAAGCGGCTGTAGACCAGACGGAAGCCGATCAAACATGATGACCCAACCCATTGTCGCCAAAAGCCACGCACAAATTGCCAAAGTCGATCCTACAAACAACGCCCTTATTTTTAGGTTGCGCATCGTTAATCCTGTCATAAGTGACACGCGGAACCGTTTGAAATCGTTTTGTATCGCGATAAGCGATGGGACAATGATCAACACCAGCGCCATCCCAAAGCCCAAACCAAAAACAAGTGTGACCACAGTCGGTTTCAAAAATTCAGCCTGAGAAGAGCGTTCATACAACAATGGCCCCAAGCCCAAAACAGTGGTCAATGTTGTCAACATGACGGGGCGCAAGCGATCCGCAGCAGCGTCGATCACAGACGGAATAAGTCCCCGATCCTTGGCATATTCATCAATGGTTGTGATCAAAACGATCGAGTCATTGATGATAATACCGATCATGCCAAGCAAGCCGACGACGGTGAACAAAGACATCGAAATGTCCCACATATAATGCCCCCAAATGGCACCGACCAAACCAAATGGAATGACCGCCATAACAACAATCGGGCGGGTCCAGCTTGCAAAGACCCAAGTCAAGGTTAGATAAATACCAACCAAACATAAAATCAGACCTGTTCTCGCGTCATTTAGGAATTCGTTCTCTTGTTCAGCAAGGCCAGACAGGCGCCAGTCAACTTGGCGTTCTGATGCGATACGGGGCAAAATATCATTTTCAAGAGCCTCGGACACCGCTACGGCATCCTCCGGGTTATCTTCAGCAATGTCGCCTGTGACCGATATCAAACGAATGCCGTTTTCACGCCGCACAGTCGAAAATCCGGAACGCCTTTCAACGCTGACAATATCGGCGATGGGCACGTAAATACCGTTAGGTGCAAGCAATTGCATGCGCTCTAGGAAATCCGACGTCAACTCTTGTTGAGGCAATTCAACACGGATCGCCGCACTACGTGACCCCAATGGATAGGTCGCGGCCTCAACACCGTTTAGTCGGTTCCGCAAAACACTACCCAGTCCGTCAATCGTAAAGCCCAGCGCTTGGCCTTGGGGTGTCAGCTCTAAGATAAGTTCTTCTTTGTCATACGACAGATCATCTTCTACGGCAGACACCTGAGGAAAACGCGTCAGCGCAGTTTTTAGATCCTCTGACGCAGCCTTGAGCGTTTGAGCATCTGCACCATAAAACTGCACATCCAGCGCATCGCCGCCTGGCCCAGACCGCCAACCACGAAACGAAAGCGTTTCAAGCAACGGATGTTCGCGCACCGCGTCTTGCAATTCGCCAACAAAAGCAAAACTGGAATAGGGACGAAAATCCGGTTCGATAATTTCAATCGAAATGCCCCCCAACAAATCGGCGGATTTATTTTCCGTCCCCGGCAACGCGCGACCAGAATTTCCGCCAATTTCAACCAGGACATATTCCACCGGGTTCTGCCCATGGCGTTCCTCGTAAGATTTGCCCAACTCTTCAACCGCGCGTTGCAACTCGCGGGTCATCGCAAATGTATCTTCACGCGTGGCGGTATTTAACATGGCAAAGTTGCCAGTCACAGAGGACAGCTCTGGCGCTGAAAAAAACCGCCATGCAACTTTACCTGAAATCACCAAAGTGACTTGTGATGCCAACAGCACAAGCGCACCTGCCAACATGACATATCGCGTACGCACAACGAAATAAATGAACCGACGAAATAGCGTATCACGCGCCCATTCAAACGCAATATTGACCACATAACTGGGGCGATCATACCATCGAATTCTATCACCAGTTCCAAGTGAATGCGCCATATGGTTTGGCAAAATCAAGAAACATTCAACCAAAGATGCCAACAGGACCACAATAACCGTAAACGGGATATCCGCGATCAAATCGCCAAACCGCCCACCAATTGCAGTCAGACCAAAAAAGGCAATTACCGTGGTTATCGTGGCGGCCAAAACAGGCATTGCCATGCGGATCGCCGCAGTTTCCGCCGCCTCTATCGGTGGCAATCCACGCCGCGCACGTTGATCGGCATGTTCGCCAACAACAATAGCGTCATCCACAACAATCCCCAGCGTAATAATAAGCGCAAAAAGCGAAATCATATTAAACGTCAAACCTGCGAAATACATGATCGCTATCGCAGTCATCATTGCCGTTGGAATACCCGCGGCAACCCAAAACGCGGTTCTTGCATTCAGGAATAAAAACAAAAGGCCCAAGACCAAAATCAGTCCCGATATCCCATTGTTAACCAAGATATTCAAACGTCCCGAAATATATTCTGCGCGGGTTCGTATCAATTCAATGTTGGTCCCCGCTGGCAAGGTCGCCTCAAGCTTTTGTGCAATGCCTTCGACCTGATGTTGAATGTCGATCGCATCGCCTTTTTGGGACCGATCCACACGTACTGTCACGGCCTGATCTTCCCCGACGAAATAAGCGCGCTCTCGGTCTACTCCATTGTTAAAAACCCGAGCAACATCGCCGATTGTCAATGTGGACCCATCCGAATTTGACCCAAGAACAATAGATTGAATTTCATCCACGCTGCGCTTTTCTATGCCAGTGCGCACACGCGTATTTGCACCACTTACATCACCGGCTGGATCTGCGCTGACCTCTTCGGCGATGACAGATGCAATTTGGCGCATGGTAGTATTATATTTTATGAGATTTGCAGTGGGTACTTCGACTATGACTTCGGGTGCCGCGACGCCGCGAATGGTTGTACGTGTCACGCCTTCGTTGAACAGGCGCAAAACAAATTCATCGGCGAATTGCCCAAGTTGTTCTATTTCAACAGGTCCTGAGATGATCACATCCGTGACGCGATCGCTCCATGATGATCGGGTGATTGTCGGATCCTCAGCGTCCTCGGGCAAAGACGGGATCAAATCCAAAGCGGTTTCAACATCGGCCTTTGCGCGTGCCATGTCCCACTCTGGTTCAAATTCAAGGTCAATTCGCGCGCTGCCCTCGCGCGACGTGCTATTCGCGCCCGTGACACCCTCAATCGCCAACAGTGTCGGTTCGACGACTTGCACAATCGCTGCATCTACATCCTCGGCGCCCGCGCCCTTCCATACGAAGGAAATCGAGATATTATCGACGATGACATCTGGAAAAAATTGTGCTCGCATTCGCGGGACAGCCATTAGACCCGCAACGAGCAAAATCACCAATAACAAATTGGCCGCAGTTTTATGGCGGGTAAAATACGATAAAAGCCCACCAGCAGATTTTGGAATATCACGGACCATGGGTCACACCTCACATGCGGCTTTCAAGCCTTTGAACGACTTTTGCAGGAACTTGGTCTTGGTTTAGCTGACCAAGAATACGCTTTTTGGCTTCGGCAGGGATAAATCCATTCGCTTCGACATAAGCGATTAACTTAGCGCGGCGCTCTTGAGTGAGTTCAACTGTTTCAGGTTCCTGGGCTCCGCCTTGAACATCACTTTGGCGCAACGGTTTCACCTTGATCCCCGCCCCAAGCAATGGGGTCTGCACCGCAACCACCTCTCGGCCGACCAGATCGCGTGACCGGACAATCACATCATTGCCTTGACGACGTAACAGTGTGACGTCGACTTTTTCTAAACGATCTTCTTCACCCAAAACCAAGACAGTGTTTTCCGCATCAAGTGCCGTGCCCGGCAAACGGATCGCAAATCGCAATTCTGGTTCCTGCACTTTTACACTTACAAAATCACCTGGCTTTAGCCCGATTGGATTTTGCAACTGGGCAAAAACCAAACGTCCCGTTTGACCATCGCCAACGGATCCGGCATCGCGGCTTAACAAGGCCGAAGATGTTAATTCGGTTCCCATCACACTCAAGGATACTGTTGTCGGCGCATCAATCAAACGACCGTTGTCATCCAACAGTCGGGCATACTGTTCAGTCGAGACACGAAACGCTGCCTCAAGCGCGTTTGGATCAATCAACTGACCGATGCGTTCATTACTGCTGACCAATCCACCTTGCACCAAGCTGATCCCGCTCAGGACTCCTGAAAATTCTGCTAAAAGCACTGTGTCATCCAACCGACGCTGCGCGTCACTTGCCGCCAATTGCACACGGGTCAATCGGGTTTGCGCCTGAGATTGGCGCGCAAACGCTTGGTCAAGGGCGCTGCGGCGCGACAGCACAGCTTGTGCGGCACTGGATGCCGCAAGCTCTGCGGCCTCGACCGCGGCTGCCGTTCCAACGCCACGCGTTTGCAGATCAACCTGGCGCTCATAAGCACGTGACCGCAAATCTGCCTGTTGCTTGGCCGCGGCCAGCTCGTCTTGTGCCAACGCGATTGCGCGCTCTGCTTCGGCAACTTCGCCCATCGCATCGGTAACATCCGCCTTGGCGCGCGCCAAATCGGATTGCGCATTTGCATCATTCAAGCGCGCTAACACTTCGCCTTGCTGAACTTGGCCGCCCTCAATAAAGTTGGGCGATAGCTCAATGACTTGACCACTGCTTGCCAATCTCAGATCGAGCGTGCGGCGACTTTGGATTTCGCCAAATGCTTCCAACGTTGGTGCGATAGTATCCGGCTCAGCTGCAACGACATTTACCGTGAATATACGTTCCCGTGCCTGCGGGGCGCGCGTTTCCTTGGACATGCGATCACCGATCGCAGTTTTCACCATTTGCCCAGCAAACGCCAAAAGCCCCAAACTAAGTGACAAAAAAAATAGACCGATCAAGCCATTACGAAGAAAGCGCATTACACTGTCCTTGAGAAAAGTGAGTAGGATAGTCGTCGTTATTTATTTGGATCATTGATGCCATGTAGAAATACTTCCCACGCGACATAACGTTATTTGCGCCGCATATGTTCATCGAGCCGCGGCATAATCTCGACGAAGTTACATGGCCGATGGCGATAATCAAGCTGCTTGGACAAAATCTCATCCCACGCATCTTTGCAGGCACCGGGCGATCCGGGTAACGCAAACAGATATGTGCCACCTGCAACGCCGGCAGTCGCGCGTGATTGCACCGCTGAGGTTCCGATTTTTTGCATGCTTACGATTGTGAAAACCGTTCCAAAGGCGTCAATTTCTTTTTCATAGACATCTCGATGTGCCTCTACTGTGACGTCACGACCCGTTAGTCCTGTGCCACCAGTGCTGATCACAACATCGATGTTACGATCCGCAATCCAATCCCGTAATAAATTGGCAATTTCACCACGCTCATCCGCCACGATTTTACGATCGGCCAAGATATGACCCGCAGCTTGTACGCGATCAACCAAAGTTTGACCTGATTTGTCATCGTCATAAGATCGGGTATCTGACACGGTCAAAACGGCTATTTTGACGGGGACAAATTCTTTGGTTTCATCGATGCGCGACATCTAAATCCCCAACCTTGATTTGATTTGCAATAAATCCATCCACGCCTCGCGTTTGGACAAGGGGCTGCGTAATAGATAATCAGGGTGGAACATCGGCAAAACATCAATC
>Ga0181600_10002313_pt1 | contig 14775 bp, 11 predicted proteins | sample 041ome_2_FD_132982 | JGI IMG/M metagenome (GOLD analysis project Ga0181600, IMG submission 132982) | Coastal salt marsh microbial communities from the Groves Creek Marsh, Skidaway Island, Georgia - 041406US metaG (megahit assembly) | ecosystem: Environmental > Aquatic > Marine > Intertidal zone... | reverse complement strand
TGGTAAAGGCATGGAAGTGGAGCAAGGTGTTGAAGTGGTGCAAGGTGTCGAGATGGTGCAAGGTGTCGAAGTGGTGCATAATTCAAAAACATTTCGGAAAGTTCACAAAAAGCAGGGGACACATAACACCGTGGGGCGATTTGCAGGAACCCCTCGATTTAGGTGCCAAAAAGGACCCGAATGGGACTGGATTTCTCAAGATTTTCTGGAGTATGTCATGGGAAGTGAGTACGAGGTAGACTCGGATAGCAATCGGATGGGAATTCGGCTGAGTAGACGAGTGGTTGATGAGGCTCGAGAGCGAGATTGGCGGGCATTTTTAACGGAGTTGCCGTCTATGTGGTCGTCAGTGGTGCGGCCTGGCATTATTCAGTTACCACCAAGTGGGCAGCCGATTGTGCTAGGTCCCGATGGACAAACTATCGGCGGCTATCCCCGAATCGCCTATGTACCTTTGGATCAACAGTGGCGTTTGGCACAGTTACGCCCTGGTGACCGTCTGCGATTAGGGTGGATGTGTTGATTTTTTGGTAATTACGTCGCAGAGGTGGCTAAATTAATATTAATTACATTGCAAATGTGCCGTAAATTATATTAATTGCGTTGTAAGAGTGGCTTATTTAGCTAAAAAGTCTTATTTATACAGATATTATCCCATAATGGGCGCTAAAATAAGTATAGATATGGAACTTATAGTCAGAGACATAACCGAAGCCATAAAGAGGAAAATTCAACCCAATAAAGTGGTGATGATCTTTGGGGCACGTAGAGTAGGGAAAACGGTATTAGTACAGCACTTATTGAATCAGATTTCTGAACCGGTACTACGGATGAATGGCGATGATATACACTCTCACGACCGGTTGGCAGAGCAAAGTGTAGAGAACTATCGGCAGTTAATTGGATCTTATAAGATGTTGTTTATCGATGAAGCTCAAAAAATTTTGGGAATTGGCTCAAAATTAAAACTGATGGTTGATGAACTTCCGGGCTTAAAAATTATTGTAACGGGCTCTTCCTCTTTTGATATGGATAATAACGTCGGAGAACCTTTAACGGGTAGGAAACACACCTTCAACTTGTATGGATTATCTGAGCACGAATATATTCAAGTAGAAGACGGGTTCAATAGACTTGGGCCGCTAAAAGAACGGCTTATTTATGGCGGTTATCCAGAATTAATGCACCTAAGAGACCAGGTTGACAAAGTAGATTATTTAAGTGATATGCTTAGTTCCTATTTGTTGAAAGACATTTTAGCCCACGAAAACATTAAAAATTCCCAGAAAATTTTTAATCTACTTCGTTTGCTAGCCTTCCAATTGGGTTCGGAGGTGTCGTTGCAAGAACTGGGGAAACAGCTTGGATTACATAAACAGACGGTTGAAAAGTATCTGGATTTATTAACGAAGGTTTTTGTCTTGCACAAAGTTGAAGGCTTTAGTAGAAATCTTAGAAAAGAAATAACGAAAAGTTCGAAATGGTATTTTTTAGATAATGGAATACGAAATGCGATTATCGCCAATTTTAATCCGATTGAATCTAGAGATGATGTGGGTGCTCTTTGGGAAAATTATATGATAAGTGAGCGCTTGAAATATCAGGAATATCGTAGGAAACGGGCTAATAATTATTTTTGGCGAACCTATGATAAGCAGGAGATTGATTGGGTAGAAGAGCGGTCGGGTAGGCTATATGGCTATGAATTCAAATGGCAAGAAAAAAAGCATAAAGTACCATCACAGTGGAAAAAAATGTATTCAAAGGCATCGTATCAGGTGATACATAAAGGTAATTATTGGGAATGGTTAACAACCGATTCAGAAACTAAGCTGCTGTGAGTTTGCTTGTGTGGAGTTTGTTTGAACTTAGTTTGTTTGAGCAAAGTAGCTTGAACCTAACTCAATCTCTACGCTAACCTTTGGTAATTTTTATGATGGCCCCGTTTTTGTTGGCCGAGTATTCAGGTAGGGGGCTGTCGGCGGGTCCACTCACGACTTCACCCGAGGTATTGAAGACAGAGTTGTGACAGGTACAAATAAAGGTTGAGTTGGAGTATTGCCATGCATTTCGACAAGAGGCATGGGTGCAGACATCGGAAAATGCGCGCACGCGAGTTCCATCGATATTGACGGCTAAGAATCCAAATTCACTGGCGATTAACCAACCCCCTGCAGATGCCAAGGCCTCTCCACCGCTTATGGAAGTGTCAATAGTAATGGTGTTGCCGTCGACACTAAAAGCGGAGGTGCCACCGGTATTACCGTTGTTGGAATCGTCATTGCCATTGTCGTCGTTATCGTCGTTGAGATCTAGGTCTGAGTCATCTCCGGAGTCGGTAACCCCGCATGAACTCATGGGTATGCCTAGAGCAGCAATCAGCGCTAATGGCGTGGCGGTTCGAAGAAAATCGGCTCGAGAGCTCGTTCTGCCACTCACGATACCCTTATAGGCAGTCACAGATGAGTTTTCCTGAACTTCTGAGGAGCTTGGGGCTTCCATAAAGTGGGAAAAATCCTTGTCTTGTTCTGTGTTGTCGTGGTTTGCCATTTTCTTGATGCTAGTTTTGTCTTTTAGTTCTCTCTTGACCTTGTTAGGTCTGACTTTGTTAGGTCCGCCCTAGTTCTTGGTGACCTTGCTCTTTTGTGACCGTGCCTTTTATTGGTTTTGGCCAATTCCAAGTAGGTCTTTCTTAATGAATAGTTACAAGCCATAACTTGATTAAAACGGCTTTTCGTTCCTCTAATCGGTTATTTTTCGAATTTTAGGGCTAGCCTTCGCCTCTTGAATGCTGGAATTTGGTCAAATCGTTGAGCCAGATGTAAATACAGAAACCTAGTATGCGTGAATAAAGGCGGATGCATATCTGTCTCACAGCTATTATATTGGGCTTTAAGTTTAGTTAATGCTTTAAATGCGACGAGTGATGAGTCGAGGTTTATCTTTTTTTGTTTGGATGGGTATGGTGTTGGCAGTTTCTGGTGTGGCGCAAGCGCAGCAAGATTCGCGGGTATTATCATTGTACGACCGGCAGAGTTACGAATATATACAGCAGTTGCAAGATCGGGGGCATTTGTTGGAGCTTCATCCGACCGACATGCCGTACCGCTACGATGAGCTGCACGAGGCGTTGGAAGGGGTGACGGAGTACGAATTTTCCGGGGTGCAGGCGCAATGGATTCGCCATTTGCGTGATCGAATAGGCTTGAATGCCTCAGAAAAACCAGTACTGGATCTGCGTGGAGGGAGTTATCTGCAGGTGAATAACTCTGAGCGCGATCATATGTACCGCCCTAGTGACGATATTGCGTATGTATGGCCCATGATTGAGTTGGCGCCGGGGATTCGTTATCAAGGCTGGGTGGTGCAGGCGCATGCTCGGTTCGAATATTATGAGGATCGAAATATTGATGGGCTGGATGCGGTGAACCGGTTTTGGGTGCGCAACGAAGAGACTTATGTGGGCTATTCGAACGAATTTTTGGAAGTCTACGGAGGTCGGGTGCTTAATCATTGGGGAGTTTATGGGCAGTCTTCGGGGTTGGTGTCAGATCATTCGGTGACCTACGATCAGGTGAAGATTAATGTAGGAACTAAGCATCTGCAGCTTTCCTCGGTGATGGGCTATTTGGATAATTTGAAGAGCGATGATGTGTTCAACGGAGATACCCGCTGGGACCCGTTATCTGTGAAACGCTATCTGTTCGCCAAGCGGCTCGACTGGCGCCCGCGAGAGCACCTGATGTTTTCGTACCGCGAGAGTCTCATTTTTTCGGGTTGGGATGCGGTACCTCAGCCCAAATACATGCTTCCTGGTTACATCGGATTTTTTCAGGCGGATAATGCTCCTCAGAACGATTTTATCAACTATTTGACAGGCATTGCCTTTTGGGGGCAGTTTGGGGGAGGTCGGGTTCATGGTGATGGTTTTGCAAAATCAAGAGCAAAATCTGGTGCAAAATCCCAATCAAGTTCACAAAACATTCTCACATTACACACCGAAGTGATTATTGACGATGTTATTTTCTTCCGGGAACGCCGTGGCATAGATGAACGAAGCAATTTTAATGTGTTCTTTAACGCCGCTTATGCCCTTAGTCAGCGCCCTCTTACTTTGCAGCTAAACGCGGAGATGGTGAGCTCCCAATCCTACAACACCGATCAAGCCCAAGGCCGTTATTTGTATCTAGGACGCGGGATAGCCACTCAATTTAACGACTATGTGTTTGGGGAGTTTCGGACCCAACTATTTCTGGATGGTAAATTACAAGGTCTGCGAGTAAGCCCGTATCTAGGCGGTTTATTGCAAGGCGAACAGGTTATTGATAAGGAATTTATTGGCTCCCCCTTGACCCAAAAAGACAAGGATCCCGACGAGTTAGAGCCCGTGCCCGATTTTGTGCTTAGTGGTGTTGTGCAAGAAACTTTTAGAGCTGGAGTAGAATGGGTGTATTACTCGCCTGCGGAGCGTGGATGGAAGAAGGGTTGGTGGCTTCGGGGTGATGTTGGGCTGAATGTGATGCGTAACCTCGGGAATGTGGAGGGGAATGATCGGACTCGGCCTGTGGGAATGATAGAGCTAGGGGTTCAGTTCGATTTTTCGCTGCGGGACTAAGAAAAGAGCTTAGCCAACTTGAGTTGGATCCCCAAGGAGTCCCCAAGGAGTTTCAAAGGGCTATTTATGCAGTCATATTTCGTAGTATGTTAACCGAGCATCCATATGGTCTTCTCCTTTGGTTCCTGGCATCATGCAGTTGCCACCCAACGGCGAACCCATTGTTTTGGGGTCGGATGGACAAACGCTTGGTGGTTATCCGCGAATCGCCTACCTTCCCAAAGATCAACAGTGGAGGATGGCCCAGTTGAAACCTGGCGACCGGCTTCGATTTCGGATGAGTTGATTGGTTCGGAAGGGGTAATTGCGTCGTTAATAAAAGACGCTTTTCATGAGTTACTAACTACAATTATATAAGATGAAAACATCGAATACACTTCTCTATGCTTCGGTGGTAGCGGCACTAGCAGGCTTTTTATTTGGGTTTGATACCGCAGTAATTTCAGGGGCCGATAGGCCTATTCAACTTTTATGGGATACGAGTCCATTGTTTCATGGTACGTTTATCATGTCCATGGCTCTTTGGGGTACGGTGATTGGAGCTTTGAGCGGAGGGGTACCATGCGACCGCTATGGCCGTAAAAATACTTTAATTGCCATAGGTGTACTGTACTTGGTATCGGCTTTGGGTTCGGCATTAGCCACAGATCCCTACATATTTTCGTTTTTTCGATTTATTGGAGGTCTCGGTGTGGGAGCTTCTTCGGTTGCCGCTCCAACCTACATTTCTGAAATTGCCCCTGCCGAGCGTCGAGGACGGTTGGTGATTTTGTATCAATTCATGATTGTTTTGGGAATTTTGGTGGCTTTTGTTTCGAATTGGTTGGTGGGCGACAGTTTTGGGGATTCGTCATGGCGATGGATGCTAGGTCTTGAAAGTGTACCCGCATTGGTGTACCTAGTGATGGTTTTTGGCATACCTAACAGTCCTCGTTGGTTAGCCGTGTATAAAAAGGATCCTGAAAAAGCACAGCAAACCTTAGCCCTTTTGGATCCTTCGGGGCAGAGCAGTCACATTTTAGAAGACATTGAAGGTCATGAGTCTGACCTTCCGCAAAAGGGAGATTCCTTCTTCTCGGGCAGATACAACTTCTCCATTCTACTGGCTTTCTTAGTCGCATTTTTTAATCAGGTCTCTGGTATTAACTTCGTGATCTATTATGCCCCGCGTATTTTTGAGTCGGCAGGCTTAGCTTCAAGTACGGCCTTGTTATCCTCGGTGGGTATTGGAGTGGTCAATCTCCTCTTCACGATGCTTGGAATTACGCTCATAGACAAATGGGGACGCAAACAGCTCATGCTCTATGGTTCCATTGGATACATTACTACGCTTTCGGTAGTGTCATGGGCCTTCTATACAGGCGCAGGGGGTACCATTGTAGTGCTGTTTTTATTCGGTTTCATTGCTTCCCATGCGATTGGTCAAGGAGCCGTTATTTGGGTATTTATCTCCGAGATATTCCCCAATCATGTTCGTGCCAGTGGTCAGTCGTTTGGGACAGGCGTTCACTGGGTTTTTGCAGCCCTGATCACCCTATTTACCCTGTTTTTCATGGACCTATTGGGTGATAATCCGGCGCCACTATTTGCGTTCTTCGCCTTCATGATGGTGCTTCAGCTCGTATTTGTACTCCGAATGATGCCTGAGACCAAAGGTAAAACCCTGGAGGAACTGGAGGACGAATTGTCGGCTACTAGGGGCGTCTAAAGGGTAAAGATGTGATGGAGTTAAAGGCATCTCAAATCATGTGCATAGGTGAAATCGTATGGGATATGCTCCCAGACGGCCGGTATTTGGGGGGAGCTCCTTTGAATGTGGCTGTAAATCTGCATCGATTGGGCGTGCCTGTACATATGATAAGCGCGGTGGGAACTGACGGATTGGGTGATGAGGCGGTTCGTTTATTAGGTGACATGAATATCCCTATATCTGGGATTCAGCGCAATGAATTACCCACCGGTGTCGTAGAGGTAAGCTTGGATGATAACGGATTACCGGACTACGAAATCAAATATCCTTCCGCCTGGGATGCTATTGATCTTTCTTCTCGGGTTCAAGGGTCTCCTTGGCAAGAACAAGGTAGTTTCAACCCGAAAGAACTACCTAAGTATCTGGTGGTTGGTACGCTAGTTTTTCGGTCGGAACTAAGCCGTTCCTCCTTGTTTAATGTGATTGAACATCGAGATTCTTCGACATCTTTAGTACTCGACGTTAATCTTCGCAAGGATGGCTATACACCATCGCTGGTGTCGGATTTAATGTATATGGCCGATGTTTTGAAGGTAAATGAGGAGGAATTGGAATTGATCTTGGAGTGGATGGGAGATGAGGCTTCAGGCTCGAGTGTATTTGAAAAAATGAGTCCATTTCAGCCTAGCCATAATCAGTCACAGCTAAAATCAATTTTAAATCATATTGGAGGAGGTTTAGGGTTAAAAGCGATCCTTCTTACGCTCGGTGCTAGGGGAGCTGTATTGTGGCGAACTGGCACAGAGCTATTGACGGTGAAAGCCATTCCTGTAGATGTGGTGGATACGGTAGGTGCGGGCGATGCGTTTCTGGCTGGAGTTTTATACGGATGGGTTAACGATTGGGAAGATGCCGAAGCCTTGGCTTTTGGTTCAAAGATGGGAGCTTATGTAGCAGGTCATCGAAGTGCTACACCGGATTTAAAGTTAGATTTATTCTAACGATTGTAAGTGATTACTCACTTTATTATATTGGAGCTATGATGGATCGCAAAGAAAAAATCATGCAAGCTTCCATACAGTTATTTGTAGAGCGAGGCTTTCATAACACATCAACCCGAATGATTGCTGAACAAGCAGGTGTTTCGGAGGGGTTAATATTCCGTCATTTTCGCTCGAAGGACGAGTTGCTCGATTCCTTGTTGCAGCAAGGTGCCGATGAGATGTATCAGGCGGTCGCGGAGATTATATCGGAGCATGATCCCAAAGATTTTCTTTCGAAATTAGTAGACAGCTTCTTTGATATCCCCTCTGATAGATTTAACTATTGGCGTTTAAGGAGTCAAATTCAGTCGATTCGAACCGAATGGGAACCCGAGGAATGGGAGCGATACTTGCGAGAAGGGGTACTTCGAATGTTTAAGGAAATGGGCTTTTCTAAATTCGAACTTGAAGCTGAACTACTTTATCAGTCCTTGTCTGGAATTCGGGACGGGATTGTTCGAGGGCAGATTCATGATCCAGAAGCTCTGCGTGAATTGGTAAAAAAGAAGTACCGGCTATAGGTTGTGCTGGTTTGGGTTTGGTTTTGGTGCGTGGCCTGTTACTTGCTGGAGTGAGTTATTTGGTAATTTGCTGTATTTTTTGCGTAATAATAAATGAGTGAGTACTCACTTTTGTATATATAGGCATATAACTTTTGTAATTTGTAATACGTATGCCTATCCCTTGGTAATCCGGATGATATGTCCGTTTTTGGAGGTTGAATACTCGGGAAAGGGACTATCTGCAAGACCACACACTACTTGATCAGATGAGTTGAAAACTGAATGGTGGCAGGTACAAATGAAGGTAGAATTTTAAAATGGCTGATGGTCTTGCGGTGATATTAGTCCGCGCAATTAACTGAAAAGCTCTTGAGCGGCCTCGAACATAGCAGGGTTGTCTACGTCCTGCCATCGGCCCGAGTCAATACTTTGACAGTAGAATGGGTAGTGTTTCAGGTAGGCCTCGACCACTGATGATACGCCAAATTGCCGCTGGTGTTGTTCTAATACTTCTGCGATTTCTTTGCACTTTTTGTCGAGAATGAACCATCCTGTATCAATAGCATTGTAGCTCATGAGTGATTTCCCAAGGCTCAGCAGGCGCCCATTTTCGTGCTGAACTTTGGTAGCATCGTCCAGATCAAAAATTTGATCGGTTTTGGAGTCTACAAAAAGAGTAGACCCTTGCAGGTTCTTACTTAGGTGCTCTTGAACCCCTTTGGTAAATGCCTCATCGTACACATGATCCGACATGACCAGATGGCAATAGGATTCTGTGTTTGGTTCTGAGGCTGAGGTCGATTCTAAGTTTTGAGATAGTTCGTTGTCTTGAGGTGGTTCATTGTTTGTCCCTTGTGACCATGCTTGTAAACCCAGATGTAAGGAATAGCCATTAGCTCGCTCTATAGAAGTGTTGGTTACCCACGTTAGCTTGGCATTGCCGGTGTACTTAGATGCAGTGAGTTCCTGTAGTGCGTGTGCGTGGTTGCCAGCGACAATGACTAAGCGAGAGCAACCAAGCGATTCTAGCTGATTCATGATGCGAATGAGTAGTGGTTGTTTTTCTATTTGCAGTCGCTGTTTTACAAAATCAGATCCATAATGACGCTGGAATCGCTCATTGTTACCGGCCGCCAAGATGATGCCCGTGCGCAGAGCGGGTGTTGGAGTTCGGGGCGTTTGCGGTGGTACGTTTTGGGCTGATGGTATGGAGTCCGGATGGGGCATCTTATTCAGCTCCGAGTGTGCTCAGTAGATTTTGGTGCTGGCGCATGAGGTCGTGTAGGGCTTTACCCTCGCTGTGGGGGTCTTTGAAGTAGAAGGACATCCATTCTTGGATCCCGGACCAGCCTTGCCCGTGCGCCCAGTCGAGGAGTAGGGCGAGGTCGAGGACGATGGGGGCTGCCAAAATGGAATCCTTACATAAAAAGTTCACCTTGATTTGCATGGAATATCCCATCCAACCGAGGATGTCGATGTTATCCCAACCCTCTTTCGAATCGCCACGTGGGGGGTAATAGTTGATGCGAACGGTGTGATGGAGATCTCCATAGAGTTCAGGGTACCGCTCGGTTTCGAATATGGAGTGTAAACTCTCTAGCTTACTATGTTCTTTGGTTCGAAAATTTTCGGGTTCATCAAGTACCAATCCGTCTTTATTGCCCAAAATATTGGTTGAAAACCATCCTTGTGCCCCTAATAGTTTAGCTTTTAGTCCGGGTGCGAGGAGGGTTTTCATGAAGGTTTGACCAGTCTTGAAATCTTTACCGGCTATAGGTAGGCCTTCACGTTTGGCTAGTTCAATTAAGGCTGGAATTTCTAAGGTTAGATTGGGCGCCCCATTGGCCATAGGTACTCCTTCAAGTAATGCAGCATAAGCATACATTTGAGAAGGCGATATGGCTGGATGGTCCTGCTTAAGCCCTTCTTCGAATGCTTCTAAACTTTGATGAACGGCTTCGGGTTGAAGAAAACGTTCGGTAGAACCGCACCATACCATAACGGCTCGGTCGGTACCATGAGCCTTTTTTTGTTCTTGGATGTCCGCGCGAAGCTGAGCAACCCATTGAACCCGAGAAGTCCCTTCTTTAATGAAGCTAGGCTCGAGCCGTCGCACATAATCGGAGATGAAAACGCCAGGCATGGGAGAAATTTCTTGAAGTGGAGCTCGAACCTGCTCCAAATCTTCTTGGGTTAGTACCTTTGCTTTTTTCGCTGATTCATAGGCGTTATCGGCAGTAATATCCCAAGCAGCAAAGGCCAAATCAAGTAATTTAGGAAGTCCTAAATGCTCGGAAAGTGGCTGAAAATTACGCGGATCAGGGGTCTCAGAAGTGTCGGGTAATTTGTAATTCTGGGTGATGGAGCCGACCATGGGCCGCCCATGATGAACGTGAGCCATAACTCCAGCTAAAAATGTAGTTGCCACCGCTCCAAGACCGGGAATTAATACGAGTAATGTGTTATTTTGATCGTGATTCATAAGTTCATACTGTTCCTGTGATACCATTCCCAACGCAGTCAAGCACTTAGCCTGACTCTAGACCCAAGGTCTATGCATACTCGAAGAATATACTTATTTATTGGCTTCTATATGGTGCTGGTTTTTGCCATGGCTTGGTCGGCGTCTAGTCTTCGATTCAATGGGAATTTGGAAAGTTTGTTGCCCTCAGAGAATCCACATGTGCGGGCTTACGAGAAGCTGAAAGATTTGCGCTCGAGCGAGGGTGGTATGGATTTGGTGGTGAAGGTGGGTAGCGAGAATGCGGAGGCAACAGATAGTTTGCAGCTATTGGCATTGGAGACTCAGTTGGTAGAACAGGCTAGTCGAGTCGCAGAGTTCATGATGCAAGATGCGGCACAACAGGGAGGCATAGCCTTTAGTGGGGTTGAATGGAAAAGTGACCTCGAGGATTTGCGCAAAAATCTGTTTTACCTGATGACCGAACAGGAACTGGAGGGTATTTATAGGGTTATAGAAGTGGCCATTGAAGAAGCAAAAAAAGAAGTTAATCCCTTCTATTTTGAGCTAGAAAGCGATAGTTCGGAGGAGGCCTCCCTTTCGCCATCGGAGTTGATTGCTCGATATAAAAAATCCTCTACTCTACTTACCCTCATTGATAATGCTATTCCCTATGAGTGGAATCCAAAGGAAGGGACTATAATCGTGCGGTTTCTGCTCCCCTTTAAACAGAGTGAAATTGATCTATTGGGAGCTACATACAACCGGGCTTTAGAGCTGGCTAATGAATATGAGTTGATGCATTCGGATGTTCAGCTGTATTGGGGAGGGGACTATGTGGATCATTATTACCGGATTCAGGGGATTCGCGAGGCCGTGGGTGATGCTCTTTGGATAGGGCTTTTGGCGCTATTTATATTTTTGTGGCTGTATATGCGAAAGGTGGGAAAAGAGGGAGTGCTTAAGGCGGGTGATTTGGCTTTTGATATGGCCTTAATGCTTGGGATTTTAGCCGCTGGTATTATGCTTAGTTTGGGGATTTTTAGTTTGCTTCAGAAGGAAATAAATCTGTTTGCCGCCATCATATTTAGCGTGCTGGTAGGGATGAATCTGGATTATCTGCTCCATATGTATGCCATGATTCGAAGAGGGGAAGCACTTAGCTGGAAAAAGACGGCCCCTATTCGCTATAGCGCCTTAACCACAACCTTGGCAATTGCGAGTTTGATGTTTGCAGACTTGGATGGTTTTGTTCAACTAGGAATTATTGTTACGATTAACGTGCCTATTCATCTGGCCAGTTGTTATTTGTGGTTACCTTTCTCGGTTGCGGCCCGTAAAGTGGGAGCGGGGTCTTCGAGTGTGGCTGTTCCAAAGGCAGATATCTTAGCAAGTTCGGGGGTAGAAGGTGCGATTCAACCCGAAAAAAATACTCAGCTTTATGGATGGCTTAAAGGTGGGGTGGAGGGATCGTTGGTGCGTTGGGGAGGCATGACGGTTGGCCTGATGTTAGTAATGGGAGCGTATTTTGGTCTGGAGCATGTGGAGTTCAATTCGGATTTCAACTCGCTTGAGCCGGTGACCCGAACCCCTGATTTTCGTGAGGCGGCTAGTAAGATACCTGAGCCCAATTTTGTTCAGGAACCCTCCTTTTTATTGGCGCCTAGTAAGGATTCGGCCAAAATCTTTTTTTCTGAGCTTAAGACTCGCTTGAATGATTCTAATCGCGGGGATGATCTCGGCTATGTAGAGCAGGTTGAATCATTGGTAGGGCGTATGCCAAGTGATGCTGCAGAGGTGGCCCCTAAGACCAAAAAAATTGATCAGATTCAGGAGCTCATTAGGATAAATCAGGAATATATGGCTGCGTTGGATGGCGATATTCAACGTTATTCGGAATGGGCTTTATTGGCTGAAGTTCCCTCTGAGGAAGCACTCCCAGAATATTTACTGAACCGATTTAGTTTACGAACGGGTGGCTTAGCGCCCCTGATTTTGGTGTATCCCAACCAGAATTTATCAACCGGTACCAGTTCATTAGAATACCTTGAAAACTCTGGGATTTTGTACGCACGAGATGGCACCCCCTTTGTGCTTGCGAGCACTCAGCTCATTGCCGCGAGTGTGCTGAAACGACTTATAGCCGATACTCGTTGGGTGACCATAGCTCCCTTTTTGGCGCTATTCTTGGTGATATTTGGCATTTATCGAAGGCTATCTTGGGTGGCGATGGCCTTAGCTCCTTTGGTGGGGACGTTTTTGGTCTTATTGTGCTGGAATTTGCTGTTTACCGTACCTTTACATGTGTACAATGTGGTGGTGCTTCCGATTATTATCGGTGTTTCGGTGGATAATGGAATTCATCTCGTTCACACTTATCAGGCGCATGGGAAAGATTTTTTTGGACCCTTTTGGTCTAAGGTATATCCGGTTTTGGTGGGATGTTCATTCACGACGGTTCTAGGTTTTGTAGGCCTGCTGTTTGTGAAGCATCCCGGCATGGTGGATATGGGAGCCTTAGCCATAGGCTCGATAAGTATTGCGGTGTTGGTGACTCTTGGTTTTGCCACGTTGCTGCATAGCTGGACACATCGCGGGTGAAAGGTAGCTGTTTGAACTATGGCTGTTTGAATTATGGCTGTTTAAATCCTACCACATCCGTTAGATCCCAGTCTTGAATTCGAGTTGTGATTCGTTGATCGACTCGGTTTTGAAGTTTTCCAACCCCTCGAAACAAGAAGTAAGAAAAAATATTAGCGATCACGTAAATATCCATTCGACCGAATAAACTCGAAATAATAAGCCCGTTTCGCATCACATTAGACCCGCAAACCCAGGCCCAAAGAGCGAGTAGTTTTCGGGATTCTTCGATGTAAATATCTTTGAATTCTTCTGGTTTGTAGGCTCGTGCTTTTTCGAACAGGGCGGTGGTTGCATCATCCCGAAATTTATGCTGGTTTTGGCGCTTTACATAGTCCACAAGAACGGGGTAGGTGAGGGTTCGTACAAGTCCGGTACGGTCAAAGTTTTCGCGAATGTATTCCAGACTATAATTCCGGTTTTTGGAATCGGTAAGTGAGAAGTGCAGGAATTCGCCCTTATAATACTCGTAAATGTTGGATTTTAGGCTGTGCATATACCCGGAAAGTAGCCCGAGTCCCCAAAATCCATACCAGGTGTAGGTGTCTACAAAGTAATAAAGCCCCCCTGCGTAGCACGCAATAAAGACCAGCATGTCATTGAACATATCGAGGTAGCGCCCCATTTCGGAGTGGGTGTTGTAGAGTCGCGCAGCCTGCCCGTCGGAGCTGTCCAGAATGCCGGCGAAAGTGACCAGAAGCCCACCAAGAGCGGTGTAAAATAGTACATTTTGCTGGGATAGCATGATGCCACCAGAGACCCCGATGAGCATTCCTAATACCGAGATATTGGTCGGGGTTAATTTGAGAGCCGATAGCCATTTGGCAAATACAAACCCCAAAGGCCGGCTGAAGTATAAATCATAGCCTTCTTCCACAATTCGGTTTTTAATCGAACGATCGTAATCGGCAAAAAAGGAACTAAACAAAGGGGCAGACATAGGTATAATGTGCGTTTTTAAGCGATTGAGCCCTATATATAAGGTATAGTTGCTGGATTTTAGGTGCGTGGTTTTAGGGTTGAAGGGCGCCTAGAATCCTATTGGCCAGCTCTTTATCGCGTCTAACAATAACCATTTCTTTTTCAAAAAGGTAGCTTACCACGTCGAAATTACTTGAACCATAGAGTACGGTTTCTTCGTCGAGTATCATCACCTTGGCGTGGAGCATTTTCTCGGGAGTGTCAGGAATTTTTTGGATGTTGAGCGACCGATATCTGGGCAAGTGGCTCAGTAGAGTGACCACTGGTTTGTTATTATGCTCGGGCATCCAAACCGTGTGATCTGCCACTTTGGCTACCGAATCCAGCATAGGATATGAGATGTAGGGCGAGAACACTTGAACCCGTCTAGCCTGTTCGACGGTTTGTTGAAGCTGACGATAAGCTGTTTTTGTGGACAGTCCGTCGAGTAGGTAGAGCTCGGTGTTGGGGTCGATTTGTTGATATGCTGGTGGTGGGTTTGTGGCTGGTTGGGTTTTGGTCGTGGTTAGGTCGGAGCTTTGTGATTGTTTGGTCAGTTGTTTGGGCAAAAATCCTGCCTGCCAGTCTGCTTCAAATGAGTCTTGTAAGGCGCTGGCTAGCGGTTCAACTTGCTGACGAATCATGAGGTCATTCCAACCGAAATTATGATCGGTAATATTGATGCCTCCCACATAGCTGACTTTATGATCGATGAGCACACACTTTTTGTGGTTGCGAAAAGGGTATTTTAGAAAAAGAGGTCCTAAAGGCTGGTTGAAGCGGATGTCAATTCCATTGCTCATTGCTTGTTGAAATAGCGGCCAAAGTTGACGAGCTTCTTTTCGAGCGGTTTTCCACCGGGT
>Ga0181600_10002305_pt1 | contig 14799 bp, 22 predicted proteins | sample 041ome_2_FD_132982 | JGI IMG/M metagenome (GOLD analysis project Ga0181600, IMG submission 132982) | Coastal salt marsh microbial communities from the Groves Creek Marsh, Skidaway Island, Georgia - 041406US metaG (megahit assembly) | ecosystem: Environmental > Aquatic > Marine > Intertidal zone... | reverse complement strand
CCAGTTGAAGGCACAGATGAAGACACACTTGGTAAAATTGTAAACATCTTGAAAGAAATTCAATGAAACAAGGACTAAAAACCCTCAGAAATCTTTGGAAATACTCAGATAGCCAACCTACAGAGATCACTCTCGCAGCTGCCATGATGACCTTAGTGCCATTAGCAGTTAGCATTGAGATCCACTGTAATTGGTTCCTAAACATACTCTTTATGCTTGCTGGACTGTATCAGCTTCGCTGTATTGCTACGTGTGATATTGCATGTAGAATTAGAGCCAGCTTTTTTACATCTTCTCTATATCTAACTACGCTATTAGTATATCTTACAACGATAGGTCTTCCTACTCCTTCACACTACGGTTGGATCTTATTGGCATACTCTTCTTTTAGCACTATGAATAGACTCAAAACAGAACAACTAAATCGCCAAAAAGATGAATGAGGTTTGGATAGCACTTATCGGGGTATTGAGTAGTGCCAGCATTTGGCAGTTTCTTCAGTATAGACACAAAGCAAATATCGAGAAAGAACGATACGAAAAAGAAACATCAACTGATACGTTGTATAGAGACGATTTGAAAAAGAGAGTAACTAAGTTAGAGGATCTACTTGCCGAATCATCTAAAGAGAAAGATGAGATGAGAGCAAGAATTGAGCAATTGATTGCTGAAGTCAATAGTCTCCGTGTTGAGGTTGAGTATCTCAAAAGAGAGAATGATAGATTGAAAGATAGGTAACATACAGACCTTATCTTTGGTTGAAACCCATCTTTATATGCACCCTTATGGGTATTGTTTCAAAAAAAAGAGGTGACCATTTCTGATCACCTCCCAAAATCAAATAAATTATTGAATGACTAAATTCAATCTTTATACAGTCTCGTTAGAAACTGTTTCATTCTGTAAAAGATAATTTAGTCTTGCAAAGAAACGACCGAAAGATCCAGCGTTACCTTGTGCATATCTCTCATACTCTCGCTTGATAGCAGACTTTACAAGTGCTACTGGAATATAGAAATTACCTTTTGAATTGACATCAACAAGTCCTGCAAAACATTGCTTGAGTTCGTTGAGTGCTTCGAGTGGATCATTGATCTTCTCAGTCTCTGCATAGCCAATGTGACTATGTCGTAGACTTGCAAATGGTAGACATGCATCGAGGATAGTAGCTCCATATTCTACCATAGCCCAAGTGCCAAGGTCTTGATACTTGTTCTCATTGAGAGATTGAGACATGATATAAGGTGCTGCAACATGCTTAGTGATAAACTTGCGCATTGGTTCGTGTTGCATAAACTCTGCGCTTCCGATTGGTGTTTTTGTAATTTTCATGTAATAAATATTTAGGTTGATTATATGTGTTATTGTGGTCTTTGTTTCAAAGGTCGGTAGAAGAGCAGTGCCCAGACTGCTACGACTACCATTAGTTCTGCGATACTCATTATTTATACAAATTGTTTTTTGCGTAATCTTCGATGGCCAATTCAATGTCATTCCATTCAAACTCTGGATCAGATGAAGCGTCGTATGGCTCTACGAATACTTTGCCTTTGTTGCCTCCACCAAGTGTGACAAATAAAGTAATCCAATGGCCTTCATTTGATTTTTTGTATGCATCTACATAGTATGACATACCTTCGTACATGTACTTGTGTTCTCGGACAGTAACATGGTAATCGATCAGATCTTCTTTGTCAGTGACGGTACAGATCATAGTCATACCTTTCCACTTTTTTAGGATTCGTTGTTCCCAAACCGAAATAGTACCTTCCATAGTGTCAACCACTTTGTCGTCGAAATCACCATCGGCAGTGATGTACCCAACTGTAGTTTGGGCTTTTTTGATGTTGTGTTCGTAATCTACTTTGTAATTTTCCATTTTGTTTTTGTTTTTAGTTATCTTGATTATTACTCTACTAATATACCACTTTTTTTTGACAATAAAAAATTATTTGGTACTTTTTTTTACTTCTTCGATAAATTTACCACCAGCCATGATAAAGGCTTTAGCAAGTTCAAAGTCAATTTCATTTTTAGGATTTAGTACTCGCTGTTCCATTTCACGAAACTGTTTGATTGCCCGTTGGTGTTCTTCGGTGTTTTCATTGTACATGTACATGGTACGTGCGCATGCGCGGCCTGCGTATTCATATCCGCTTGTTGAGACTGTTACTTTCGTTACTTTCATGATTATTTTTGTTTTGTTGATTATTACAGGGGGAATGTTTCGAAAAAAAAATGACAAATAAAAATTTTGAGCTAAGTTTTTTTACTGGGTTAGTGAAATTGAGTATTTTATACTATTATTCGAAGCATTCAAGATCTTCGAGGGTTTGACCAGGATAGTAGTCTTCATTTGTATACCCATTGTGGAATTCATACATAGACACGAAGTATTCGTTCTTGCCTTCTTGTTCGACTACAAGCTTGATACCTGGCTTGTTTACTACTACGGTGTTATCAAGTTGCTCTTGAACTTGGAAGCCGTTCTTAGTTAGGATGTTGATTACTTTTTTCATTTTTGTTTTTAGTTATCTTGATTATTACTCTACTAATATACCACAAAATCTTGACATAAAAAAATATTTTAGCACTTTTTTTCAACTTTTGTCATTTTGAGCAGCCAGTATATCTTTAGGTGATAGTGCAAAGTGTACTATTACTAAACATAAAAACACATTTAGTACAATGACCGCAAATCAAGCAATTCAAAAGATTCGAGTTCTCTTGGGTGCTGAGGAAGAAGTAGTAGTTGACACAGCTATGGCTTCTGAACGTTTGGTTGATGGTACTGAAGTAATGGTTGAAGGTGACTTCGAAGTAGGTAAAGCTCTTTTCGTAGTAACTGCAGAAGGTAACATTCCAGCTCCAGCTGGTGTTCACCAACTGGAATCAGGACTTTTAGTTACTGTTGATGAAGCAGGCGTTATCGCTCAGATCGAAGAAGTTGCACCAGAAGCTGCCGAAGAAGAAGAGGTAGAAGAAGTAGCAATGGAAGAAGAGAAGAAAGAAGAAGAAGTGATGGAAGAAGTTATTGAGGAAGAAATGGAAGAAAAAGAAGAAGAGATGATCGTAAAGATCGTTGAAGCCATGAAACCTTACTTCGAAGAAATCAAAGAACTAAAGGAAAAAGTAGTTGAAATGGAAGGTAAATTCCAGAAGTTCTCGAAAGAGCCAGCTGCTAAACCTATCAAAAAAGCAGAAGCATTCACTGCTAATAAGATGAATGCAGTAGACAGAATCGCATCGATTCGTAAATCAAAATAATAAAAATTAGAGTATTATGAGCTACAATTTAGCAAACTTACAAGCGTACACTGATGAATTATCTTTCGAATTGATTTCGAAGGCGGTTCTTCAGACAAATGTGATGGATTACGCAACCATCCGTTCTGGATTGAAATTCGGAACGACTACAATCAACTTGCTTGACGCTGACATTTCGGTGGCAGACAGAGCTTGTGGATGGAACGAAGCAGGTAACTTGACTTACAGCCAAGTTGATATTGACATGCAAGAAAAACAAACTAAGCAGGCTCTATGTCCAACTGACCTTAGAGACTACTACTTAGCTTCACGTTTATCAGCTTCTGCACACGCAGAAGAAGTACCATTTGAAGAAGTTACAGTAAATCTATTTGTTGAGAAAATCCGTAACTGGAACGAAACTTACTTAGGTGGTCAAATCTTGACTGACATCACTGTTGCAAACGGTGCTGCAAACTCAGGTCAAACTGCTGCTTCTACAGCTTCAACTATCATCGATGACGTTATGGATTTGATCGATGCTGTAAACCCTGCAGTATTAGATAGAGAAGATTTAGGTGTTATCATGTCACCAGCATACTTCAATATGTTGAGACGTGCCCTAATCGCACAAAACTTATATCACTTCAACCCAGCAGACACTAACTCAAACGTTGAGCTTATGATGCCAGGTACAGACTTCAGAGTAATCAAGTCTTCAGGTTTCACTGGTGACGGTTTCGTTGCTGGTCCTTTAGGTGACTTGGTAGTTGGTGTCGGTCTTGAAGATGACTTCGATATGTTGAAGGTATTCTACTCAGCTGATAACGACGAAGTACGTGTAATGGGTGCATGGCGCATTGGATTAGGCGTAGTAGACGTAACTAAATGGGCTAAGAACGGCACATTGTAAATCTAAATATATAAACTAAAAAATACCACATTATTATGAGTTGTTCAATTACTTCAGGAATTACATTAGGTTGTAAAGATTCACAAGGTGGTATCGAATATTTGTATATCGCAGATTTACCAAGTTACGATACTATCACTACTGATGTTGATGGATTAGTTGAGTCTTTAGACGCTTCTGGTACTCCAACAACAATCACTTGGTATAAGTACGAGGTGCCAAAACAGTCAAGTTCATTCACAGAAACTATCAACGCAGATAATACAGCACAAACTGTATTCTATCAACAAGATGCTTTGATGGTCTTCACTAAGATGGAAGCGGCGAAGCGGGACCAGATCAAACTTTTGGCTCAGAACCCAAAACTTTTAGTCGTTGTAAAAGACGGTAATGGTAAGTTCTGGTCAGTTGGGATCACTCGCGGTGCTGAGCTTTCAGCAGGTACTATCGCTACAGGTCAGTCGTATGGTGACAGAAACGGGGGAGAAATCACTCTCACGGGATTGGAACCGGACCCAAGCTATGAGTGTGCTCCATCTTTTGTAGGTGAGTAACACCACCGATCTAATTTAGATCGTCTTTATATACCACGAAAGGGCTAATCGAAAGATTAGCCCTTTTTTTGTTTACAATTATCTCCATGCCATCTTGAATAGTTACGAGGATCATAAGACTCTTCGCAATGTGTGCATAAAATTTTAGGATTTTTAGCAATCCCTTTTGAGATATTTTGTTTAAGTTCTTTAGATAAAGGTACACCTATTTTGGATGCTTGTATTTTATCTGCATGTTCTTTAGGTCTATTTTGATGATACTCTTTCATTTTAGATGTGTCTGATTTGGGAGTACCTTTATTGAGAGTGCCTCGCTCAACCATTAGATAATAATATTGACCATCATTCCAAGGATAACCAGCAGTTGTGTTCAATTCCTTCTCTCTTTCTGAACCAATCATTATATCGGTATGAGTTTCTGTTAGTTCATAAGTATCGAAACCTTGGTCAATGCATCTTTGTGGATAATGTTGAGTCATTCCGTATTTATGACCTGGTATATGGTAAATATAGTACATATGTGAATTTGATATATAGATTATATGAAAGAAGCTGAAAGAGGTTTCAATTTAGCTTCGAAGTATATCTATAAGTAGAAAATAAAGATATTACTAAATGACGCTGTACTTTCCCAACGATCTTGTAAAAGGGGCACTAAACGATGTGTTCATTGATGGCGACGTCAGAGGTATTACTAATCTTCATCCTGGAGGTTGGAATACATATCGCCTTCAACTGACAAGTCGTTATACTAATAGAGACATTGATGCAGATGAAACTCAGTTTGAATGGGTTTTACCTTTGAGTCCTCTAAATGCAAATGAGAGATATACTCATTTTGTTATCGATGGTCTTTCAACAGATCTGTCTATTCAAAATCAGTTCAAAAGTGGTTACTATGATTACACATTATTGGCTACATATTTAGAAATTGATTTTGAAACTATGCCATTTGATGCATCTCAATGGAATCAAATTCAAGAAGGAGAAGCGAAAGTAAAAACTAAAACAACTAATGATATGCAACGAGGTCGTGAGGACGAGGTAGTCAAATACACTACTGATCCTAACACAGCCCAGTCATATGTAATATACAATCCATAAGAATATGCAAAAATACGTGTTCAAAGCTCAGCAGTTCGAAGCCATTCAATTACCTAAAATCGAAGAGAAGAAAGGTAAAGAGTGGATTGATTTTGGTGGAAACAACCTTTATCCACAATTGCTAATCGAGCTCTACAATAACTCAGCGATGCATCACACAGCAGTTGATGCTAAAATACAAGGTATTGTCGGTGAAGGTTTCAAATTATTTGGCGATGAGTTTGTAAACTCTCATGGCGAAACTATAGATGAGATCTTTGAAAAGATAACTCTTGATCAAGTCTTATTTGGTGGTTATGCCCTCAATGTAATATGGTCAAGAGATGGAGAAAACATTGCTGAGATCTTCCACCTTCCATTCAATAATGTACGCTCAGGTGTACTCAATGAAGAAGAACAAATTGAAGAGTACTATTACTCATCAGATTGGGCAAAGTATCGCAAGCATCGTCCCGTAGCTTACCCAGCTTTCTCTACAACAGATAATACTGGAGATAATGCTTCTCAAATCTATTACTGCTATGACTACACTGTAGGTAATTACTACTATCCACTACCTTCTTATGTAGGTGCTCTAAATGACATCGATACTGATGCAAGAATCTCACGTTTTCACAGAAGTAACCTACAACAGGGCCTGGCCCCGAGCATGATGCTCACATTCCGCAATGGAATTCCGACGGCCGACGAACAGACAGAAATATGGCGTGACATTGAGAAAACATTTGCAGGTGAAGACAATGCAGGTAAGTTCTTTGTAAACTTCGCAGAACCTGGTAGAGAGCCAACTGTAGAAGCTATTCAAAACGCAAATGATACATACTATGTAACACTTGAAGAAAGGGTGACAAGCCGCATACTCACGTCGCATAAAATCTCAAGTCCTTTATTGTTAGGTATCAAAGATGCATCTGGTTTCTCAAACAATGCAGATGAGATCAACACAGCATACAACCACTTTATGGGCACTGTGATCGTACCAGAACAAAAGAAATTGGTCAAGTCTTTCAACAAGATGATCAACATGACTGGTAAAACTATCAAATTAGAGATTGAACCAGCAGAGATCTTATACACTGTCAACGTTGATGGTGCACCACAAGATATTGAACCAAATCAAATTACAGAATAACTATGGCTACTACTCTATTTGTAACAGAAGACAAACTAAAATCGTTTACAGGAATTGAAGAGAATGTAGACCCTACTATTCTTTATCCTTATGTGCTTCAGGCACAGGATCTTTATATCCAACAAACATGTGGAACTAAGCTATACAATGCTCTAAAGCAATACGCTGTAGACTACGTAGTTAGTGGTACACCTATCCCAAGTGCGTATAAAACACTTCTGGATGACTATGTTGCTCCAGTAGTAGTTTACTATGCCTACCATTTGGCGCTGCCCCACATCAAATATAAGACTACTAACAAAGGACTTCTAAGTGGAACTTCAGAAGTAGGTGAAACGGTTACCTTAGAAGAGGTACAATTCTTGATGAACCAAATACAAAATTCAGCTCAATTCTATAATGAAAGACTGAGAGACTTCCTGGTGGCTTACCAAGAGGATTATCCAGAATACCAATCTTACACCAATAAAGATGGCATGGCTCCACGTAGAGGTACTTCGTACTACACGGGACTTGCGATGCCCGGAAATTACTATAAATACTGCGATGACTGTGATAACTCAGAAGGACAAATCAACATCCCGCTCAATTAGTACTAATACTACTAAGAGCACGAAGGCGAACATAAAAAAACTGGCTACATATTTTGCAAGTCAAAAAACTAACAAATGAGTAAAGCTATTATAGATGCCTTTTTAGGTAAATGGACAAGTAGAAAGTTGATGGTATTTTTTATCGCAACTCTACTAACCTTATTCGGTGATGTTACGTCATCTGATTGGGTTACAATCGCTGCAATTTACATCGGTGGACAAACTGTTGTAGATTCAATAGCAAAATTGAAACAAAACTAAAAAAAGTATATCTTATACCAAGATTACATAAACAATACATTTAGCAATGGGACTACAAAATAAAGAATCATCTTATATCCAAGCTACGTCTAACAGATTAGACATTGCATTGCCACAAAATATGGAAGCAGTAACTCCATCAGCAACAGCGTTTGCTGAGTCTGCTCTTTATATTGATGCTGACGATACATTGACAATCGAGACTGGTGGTGGACAGACTGTTTCAGTAGCATTCACAGCAGGTTTCTTACCTGTGAGAGTAGTGAAAGTAACAGCACAAACTGGATCAGCAAATATTTATAGAGTATACTAATTATGGGAGATCTAACAGGAAAAAGAATTGATCAGACCTATGATGGGTTGATCAAGACAAACGACGAACAACCAATTGATGGAACCCTAAAAGGGTTACAAGATGGTGTAGGTAATAACCTTCCTGTTCAGGTATCTACCAGTACAATCAACTTTACAGGAGCCGTTACAGGAGATAACAATACAACATACGATATAAACACCATACAAGATGGTGCTAATGTTGTTTTAGAACTACAACCAGATACAGGTTCATCAATTGATGTAAACCTTATCCCGGGTTCAGGTATTACACTAACTTCTGCAGCTAATAGAGATATTGAGATTGCTGCTACAGGTGGTGGCGGTGGTGCAACTTATACAATGAATGTTGCACAAAATGGACTCAATGTTGATTTAGAACTCTTAGCAGATGGTATTGTTGTAGACACAGTAGTATTACAAGCAGGTGGGAATGTACAACTAACTCAACAAGGTCAGGCAGTAGTATTCCAATCAACAGATACTAATACTACCTACTCTTACGGTTCTGGTCAAAATGGTTCAGACGTTGATATGCGTCTAACGCCTTCATTAGGTACACCAGATACTGTAAAATTGGTTGCAGGTACAAACATTACTCTAACAGATAATGGTTCTGATGAAATAACTATTGATGCTGCGGGTGGTGGTGCTACTCTATATGGCTCACTTTATCAGAATAAGGTAACTAATCCAAATATGGCTGGTTATCCATCAAATACATTTGCAAGGCATATTTACCCATTGTTGGGTTCTCAGTTTCCAAGTCCAGCAATTGATCAAAATGATGATACTACAGTTTTCTCAAGGCTATATTTAGAACCTGGACAAACTATCAATTCATTTACTGTTCCAATTTATGCAGGCGGAGTAGCAACATTAGAATTATCTTTATATAGTGTAGGACCTGCTACAGGGCAACCACATATACAACAAACGCTGCAGCCATTCACGGTAACAGATACAGCTGATCATTGGTTTGAAGCTATTTTAGCGAATCCTATTGTTATGGCAAGTGATATGGAATATTGGATTGGTATAAGAGTAGATTCAGGTAGAAGCTTTGGAATGATTGGTAGAGACGGAGTTGGTGGCCAGACATTCGCGACTTGGGGTGGTTATTCTGGTATTGGTGGTCTAATACCTATCAACTCATTATATTATGGTAATGGTATATTACCAACAACATTTACAGAGCCATATAACTGGTCATGGAGAGATGAAGGTCTTTGTGTGTACATGAAATAATAATAGAAGACAATGGAAAAACCAGTATACGTATTACCATCGATTTATCTAACAGATGAAGAACGCATTGCTTACAATGATGCTTATTTAGTTGAACTAAGAGCATGGGAAGCAGCACAAACAACAGAGACTGAATAATTATGATGATCGGGATTCTAAATACTATTCTTACCAAAGGTGGTTCTGTTATCAATCTAAAACCGATTGCTAACTTTGACGCTAATATTACTACTGTCCCGGATGAAGGTACTGTAAATTTCACAGATCTTTCTACAGTGCCTCCTGGTGCTCCAGCTATTACTAATTGGTCATGGACGTTCGCAGGTGGTACACCAGCAACATCTACCGCACAGAATCCTTCAGTACAATACCTAACTCCAGGTTCATACGATGTAACCTTAGAAGTTACTAACTCAGAGGGTAGCAATACAAAGACTATCCCTGCATTTATTACAGTTACAGATGCTACTATTGTAGCAGACTTTACAGCGAATACACAAACTCCAGCTGAAGGTACTACAGTACAATTTACTGATGCTTCATATGGAGATACCGCAGAGAGTTGGAATTGGACGTTTGCGGGTGGTACACCAGCAACTTCTACTGTACAAAATCCAGTAGTAACATATAATACAATAGGTAACTACGACGTAACCTTACAAGTATTTGATGAAACAAGTAGTGATACAACAACTAAACTTGGTTTTATTACTGTTCAAACAGCAGCTCAACCACTAACCATAAATACTTGGAGTAATACATGGAATGATTCAATATATGTTCCAACTACAGGTGATACTTGGTATAATACTAACAATGACACACTAAATCAAAACGTAGCGTAATATGCAACAACCAGAAAACATATCAATATTAGTAGTCAATGGACCTTATCCATCGAATGAAAATATTGCTTATCATACAATCATAAACCATAATGATAATGAAGAAATTCAACTTTGGTCAGTAACTGGAAAAGAAGAAGATCTTGAGTGGGATTACATGCAAACATTTGATAATATGGATGCATCTTTATTATACATTGAAAATAACATAGCAGACTAATGGCGATTTATTATACAGACAACATAAACGGTAACGATTCCACAGGCGATGGTTCTTGGGCAAACCCGTACAAATCAATTTCTAAAGCCAGTAGTGTTATTTCTGCTAATGGTGATGAAATTAGAGTAGTTGGCGGTACATGGACATCATTGCCTGGTACAGTAACAGTAGCTCCAGAAAGTGAATTTATCACTACAACAGACGACCTTACTTCTTATTTCCCAGCGGTAACAGGTGGTACAGGTTCTGGTATGATTAGAATTATCAATGATTCGGCGGATTACCCAGTACCCAGTATTTTACCTGTCTTTGCCGTAACATCTACTCAAATTGATTGTGGATATTATGGTAGGTTTCAAGGTCCGGCTCAGAGTGGTTTGACTATTGAATACTTAGACGTTATACATTATGATACATACGGAACTAATCCAGTTTCACCAGATGGCGCAGCTGCGTATTTTGATGATCTAAATTCAAATTTGAATAGTTATACTGATATTGAAATTTCAGGTGGATGGACTGCAGATGGTGTACAAGGTGGTGTCACTGGTGTATCAAGCAATGCTTCCAGTGATTTTTCAAGATATGGAACATTTTTGTTCGGTAATATTGGTTATAGAAATGATGATCTTTTTATTGATAACTTTGCAATGGTGCACATTGTAAGTTTTCTTACTAATAGTAGTACATCTTTTGCACCTGGTAGACTTTACTTTTCTAACTGTTCAGGATTCCCATTTGGTACATCTAATTTTGGAATGTGGAATAAAACTGGAAAGTCAGCATATTTTTATTCAAACAACTCTTCGCTAACTGGAAGTGCAAATGGAGCGGGTGGAGCACCAACTCTATTCGAAGTAAATCAAGATATTGAAGGTGGTTATACACCATTTAGATCTTACAATTCTCTTGCCGGCATAAGAGATTTCACACAACTTCGTGTACAATCTCCAGTTGTAAACTCAAGACCGACTGCAAATAACACATATCAAAGTAGCTCATACGGTACTAAAATAGACACTCTAAAAATATGGTGGAGAAATGGTACTACTGATAATGTAGTATTTGGAAATCAATGTTATTTTGGTAAAGTAGAATTAGGAACTAACTTTCCATCTTTTAGCGCCGGATTGGGTCCTGTGACTGTTCAATTAGGATGGGCTGAGCAATACGGTACTCCAATAATCGGTGATGGTACATGGGATCCTCAAACTGTTCTAAATTATGGATCAGCATGGTCCTCTTCCACAATAATAAAATTGTTAGGTAGATACTATTTTACACTAATTGATACAGATGGTTCATGGAAAACCATGACATATACTGGTAGTAATACATCTCAGACTGCAATAGAAACAACAGATTATGTTACTGGTAGTAATGCACTCAAGCTAAAGACGCCGAATGTGGTCTCTTCTCAAATTCCAGGGACTTGTGTTATGGCATATCCAAAATTTGATGGTGCTGCTAAAACTGCTACATTCAAACTAAAAGATGTTGATGGAACTGCAAGCGGTGTCAAAATTGCATATGTTTACGATTATGATAACAGAGTTGAAACCAGTATTTCACTAACAACTTCATATGCTGACTATACAATTTCAGTTGATCCTGCCACATTTGGTGGTTCAGCAGATGGTACTAACCTATATTTCTATATAGTATTTGAAAATAGTACTATCTTAGTAGATTCAGTAGGTATAGCATAAACAAAAAAGTACCTTGATATATAAGGTATAGGTGTTACGTTCTATTTCTCTTGATAATTACCGTTATTAGTAACACCTTAGGGTTTGCATGCCATGAACCCGTTTTTGTTTTTTTTATTCTTTGAGAGAGGGGTTTACGCGACCCCTCTCTTTATTTCCAAAAGGAGCGAGATATATATAATGTAGCGGCGCTGCCATTTTGCCACTACAAAACATTTATATGTTTGTTTTATTTATAGGTTGAGAGGGTCTTTCGTTTGAAAGGCCCTCTTTTTTTTGCTTATAGTTTTGTGCCTGGCCAGAAAGTGATTTGCTGTCGGATATATAGATTATAGTAATTGTTTTAGAGGTAAATGAAACCTTTATTACATTATCTATATAAATACTATAAATATAAAAATTTCTATTATGAAACAAACACAATTCTATGAGTTGATTAGTGCATTAGACGCTGCACGAGAAGCTCTTCAAACAAATCTTGCGTCTGGTACTATCCGCGAAATTATTGGTGAAAAAGATCTAACTCATTTGCAAAGATTGATTGTTATTTATGTTGAACTCAAAATCAAAGAAAATTTGGATTTGGCTCAATATATGCAAGGACGTGAGCACTTTACTCAAAGCGAAATCAGAGATGCACTTGGTGTTAGTAATAAAGCCATTCGTGAAAATCTTATCGATCTAAAAGAGAAAGGTTATTTGATAAGAGGAGATCGTCCATTTAGTTGGTGCGTTCCAAGTAATAGGTTCGCAAACCAATGGTCATAAAAAAAAACAAACTTATTATGAATTACGAAAACGAAAAGTACAACCACATCAAAGATTTTTGGAAGATCGATAAAAGCATTAGTGCATTATTTTGGGAATATGAACATCTTGGTTTTTCACAGTGTGATATTCATGTTATTCATGCTATCAGAAAATGGGGTAAGGCAGAAATGTGGTGTAAGCGAGATGCTAATGGCAAACTCGAATTTCTAAAAAATGGATTACCATATGCAATTCATAAGCATATCAATCCAAACTATGCCAAACCAAATGATGTGTATGATTCTATTCTAAAATGGGAAGGCTGTGGTTTCATCAAAAGAGTAAAAGTCGAACAGTTCAAGAAAGCTAAAACTTCTAAACTATTCATTTACTATGATGTAGATATTGCAAGAATGAAACGGCACATTCAAAGTATCGCAAATGATAAATCACTCTTTGATTTTGTCGAAGAGTAAAAAAATAACCTATAAATATGAATACAAAGCAATTTTATGAATGCCTGTTTGATGCAGGAGAACTCGCTGCGTTTAGCGAAAACAAGTATGGTACTCGACCATCGAGAGCCATTTACAATGGAGTCAAAGCAGACAAGCCATTTTTTACTATCAACCCTATCAAACCTGGAAGTACCAGATCAATTGAAGGTGTAAAAGAATTCAGAAACTTCTTATTTGAAATTGATGATGATGTAACTGGCAAACCAGTACCTCTCCAAACACAAAGGGATATTGTCCAGGCTGCTCAATTACCATGGAGTACATGTGTATTCAGTGGTAATAAATCGCTACACTGGATCGTCTCTCTCGAAACACCACTATCAGACGCTGTAGAATACAGAATGTGGTGGTTGATGATGGAGACTATTGTAAATAAGGCTGCAGCTGATTTAGGCTATGGTCTAAAGTTTGATAAGAATGTCAAGGATCCATCGAGATTCTCTCGTGCTGCTGGTGCAGTTCGAATTAGTGTAGATGGTAAACAGTTACAAACACTTGAAGGTATCAGAGGGCGTCACTCAAATGATGAGGTAATCAAATGGTTTACCGCCAATGGTCTAACCTTTGAAGACTTTGCACCAAAGCCTACTCAATTTGAGATTGGACAAATCAATACCAGTGCTGATGATGCAGAGAAGTTTACATTTGTCAAAGATGTACTAATGAGAAATCAACCTTATGAACAAGGTAATAAGAATACTTGGCAATTTGTATTCTCAAGACTTTGTAGAAGGTGTGGTATTGCTGAAGCAGATGTGCGCTATCAAATCATTCAACTTTGTGGTGAAGTAGATCATCGAGATCCAGTTGGTTCTGCCTTCTCTGATAAGTATAATAACGATGAACCTATCTATGTACTCTCTAAAGCTGAGAGAGCTGAATGGGCGAAACAAAAAGCAATTGAAGAAGAAGTAGCAATCAGACAAAAAGTAATTGAAAAGGGTGAACAGGATCAATATCTACACCTAAATGGTATTGCTGACTATATTCGCGTGGGTACAATGTACTATAAAAAGTATAAAGGTGGATTAGAACTATGGAAGAAAGAGACTTTAGTTGAAGATTTTGGTTCTGATTTTATGAAGCAGTTTCCTAAAGAATTGAAGTACACTAAGTTTTGTTATATTGTAGACTTTATCAATTCTATTGAATCTGAAGGCACTGAGTACAACTTGTTTACAAAACCTGATTGGAAACCAGAACCTGGCAAGTGGCCAACTACTGAAAGACTACTGCGTAAAGTGTTTAGTAACGTAGGTAAAGATCAATGGGAAGAGGGACTTGATTGGATTCAATTGCAAATTACTAAGCCAACACAAAATCTACATGCATTGGTACTTGGCTCAGAGAGTCGAGAAGCAGGTAAAGATACT
>Ga0181600_10002282_pt1 | contig 14869 bp, 11 predicted proteins | sample 041ome_2_FD_132982 | JGI IMG/M metagenome (GOLD analysis project Ga0181600, IMG submission 132982) | Coastal salt marsh microbial communities from the Groves Creek Marsh, Skidaway Island, Georgia - 041406US metaG (megahit assembly) | ecosystem: Environmental > Aquatic > Marine > Intertidal zone... | reverse complement strand
GCGTCTGACACGCCGTCGCACGAAAGCAACAGAATCTCCAGGCGAGAGCTCCGCCACGCGCTGTTCGAAAGTTTACCTCGGGACGTCCATTTGACTTTATTTCTAGATATTTTTGGTGGAGGCGGAGAGAGCGCGCTCGGTGATCTGCCTCACTCCTGTGTGCGCATTCAGTTACCTGAGGAGAAGGAAATCAAGGATGCGCTCAGCGGGAAACAAACAGCTCCCATGGATCCTTTATGGATGCTCGCGGACGGTGCGAAAGCTCTAGAAGACTTTAGACATCTTGCCGAAGATATGGCAACCTCTTTCCACGACGTTGAGCGCGTGTTGAACGAATGTGAACTCATTTATCCTGAGGAACCAAAAAAGGAAGCTTCGTCGTCGAGCTCGGAGAAGGAAATCGTTGAGGAAGAGCCACCGGATGCCGAGACCGAGATCCTGGACGAATTGATAGACAAGTATGAGAGCGCAGACGAAGAAGAGATCTTGGCCGAAATTGAAGAGAGAGAGGAGAGGGAACGAGAGGCGACGAGGCGCCGGGAGGAAATGGCGAAAGCGGGGGAGGAAAAGCCACAGCCGGCGTGCTGCGTTATTAGTTAGGTTGGCACTTTTAGTATATAGTAGTGTTTGACATTTGGTTCAGATTATTCCCACATCGGATGCGTATAGAATTTAGTACATCGAACTGATCACGGAAGCGTACTTTTCAGTGACGACGTTGCGCTTGAGCTTTTGAGTAGCCGTGAGTTCTCCGCCCGGAACGCTGAAATCGGTGTCAAGAATCTTGAATTTTTGAATGCGTTGAGCGTTCGAGACAGCCGTCTTGTTGTACTTGGCGATGCCCTCTTCGATGTAAGACTTCCACTTCGCGTCAGTTTGCGCTTGCTTGACAGTTTTCACATCCGGGTTCACCTCGAGGGACGTGCCCGTGAGTTCTTCGGTGAAGCCTTCTTCTCCGTCGGAAACTTGCTTGAGGGTGACCAAAAGAGTGTTATATTTGCGTTTGTCACCAACCATCATCACGTTGGAGATACCCGGGCAGTTCTTTTTTATGCAATCTTCGATCGGGACCGGGGCGATGTTCTCACCACCGGCAGTGATGATCAATTCCTTGATGCGTCCCGTGATGCGAAGCATATTGGTTGCCTCATCGATGGCTCCGACGTCACCGCTGTGCAACCAGCCGTCTTCATCGATGCTTTCGGTCGTTTTTTCCATGTTGTTCAAGTAGCCCATCATAACGTGACGACCTCGGAAGCAAACTTCACCCTCGCCAGGCTTGTCGCGGCCTTCAACAAAGTCAAGCTTGAGTTCAGTGCCTGGAATCGGGATACCACAAGAGCCTGCCTTGAAGTAGTTGTTCTGGCACACGTTTTGCGGACCAGTGTTCTCGGACATGCCGTAGACTTCGAGAATATGGATACCGATCGAACCAAAGTAATCGAGAGTATGCTTCATGATCGGAGCGGCGCCCGTGAGGCAGACGCGAGCCTTGTCCAAGCCGATGGCAGAGTGAGCCTTCTTCTTCATGAAGTTCATCGCAAAGCCTCCCAAGAACGGCTTACCGACGGTCGCTCCGACTTGAGACGCTTCGTGGACTTGCGAGCACTTGCCCTTCATGAAGGTGGAAATCTTTTTTTTGAGTCCGGTGACGGTCTTACCCTTGGCTTGCATAGCCTCGGCGAACTTTTCCCAAATTCTGGGCACGGCGAAGAAGACAGTCGGGCGAGCTGCGATGAGCGTCTCCTTGAGAGTTCCCTTCAACGCATCTGGTCGAGCAAAGTGAACTTCGGCCGGTTTCTTGTAGTCGACAATGCAGATGAGGGGTGAGTGGATATCCACAATTTGCGCAGCGATGTGCGAAAGCGGCAGATAGGACACGACTCTCAAATCACCGGCGGTGATGGCTGGGTTGTGCTCGACGTTGGATTTCGCCGTCCAAGTGGCGTTATCGTGGGAAATCATGACACCCTTCGGGTTACCCGTGGTACCGGAGGTGTAGATGAGCGTGCAGCAATGTCCCGGTTTTTGTGAATCAATGCGAGCTTGGAGATCAGCATCGCTGACGTTAGCACCGAGCTCCATGAAATCCTTCCACGTGTACACTTGGGCGAGCGACGAGTCGGCGGCACCCTGCGGGTCGCTGAAAGTCTCGTCACGATACATGACAATCGCCTTGAGCTTTGGAAGCTGGGATCTGATTTCTAAAATCTTATCCAATTGCTTTTGTCCGTCCACGACAACCACGCGAGCGCTCGAGTGCTCGATGATATACTTGCAAGCCTCGGGTTCGTTTGTCGTGTAAATGCCCGCTGCGAAACCTCCAGCCAAGATGGCGCCGTTGTTCGACATCAACCATTCCGGTGAGTTAAAACCCAAGATGGCGACAGACTCAAACCGACCCAAACCGAGGTGCAAGAACGACTTGGCCGTCTTGACGCAATCATCGTAATACTCAGCGACGGTCCACTTTTCGCCCGTGCACGCCACGAGCGCAGTGGTGTACTTGAGCGGCCCGGTCGCCGCCGCTTTAAAAACCTGCGTTTCGATGATGACAAATAAATGAAAAGACACCGTCAGTCGTCAATGTCTCCGAGTGCTCGAGTCGGGCTTAGAAAACGCGCCATCCATCGCGACAAAGAGAGATTGGATTGTAGAATTAGACCATATCATCAAGATGATCGATTGACGAGTCAGTAGAAACGTAGTAATCCCCCCCTTGTCCTCGACTGGATCGTCGTCGTCGCGCGCACCTCAACGACAGTTCTCGGCGCGTCACCGGCGATGCCTTCGCCCTTGGTTTCAATCACGGATTCCGAGTCCGGGGAAATCGTATACTTTCGCGCCATGGTTGGTCGTCGTCGTTTCGATTCGGCGCTGCGTGTCGAAGTAACAACCGCGCCTGGAAGTGCACGGGCGCTGCGTCGTGTCGGTTGAGTTTTACTACCGGTATTTATTTACGCCTTTTATATCAATACGTATTGGGTTTTACTGCAATCATAATATGTACCACATGTCCGTTTTTGTAAATGACCATGATCATTCATGTGATGGACGACTCGCTCAGAGCGTTCTGTTGGCTAGACACTCGTCTATGTGCGCGTTGATTTCGGCGTTGAGCGCGTTCGATGAGAACTCGTGACCGCAGACGCAACACGATTTCATATTTTTCGGTTGCGTGCTCGGCTTTGGCTTGGGATTGGGGTTGCTAAGATCGAAAAAGGCGCGAATGCTCGTCTTTGGTTTCTTTGGCTTTGGTTCCGACGCGGACACTCCGGCGGACGATGGTTTGACGGATGTTGACGGTGCTGAGACTCTATTCTTGGAGGCTGCACCGAAAAAGTCTTTCATCGTCTTCGTCTTGCGAAAGCACTTGGCGACGGACTTTGGGTCGACGGGCGTCGGGGGCTCGATGACAACGCCGAGTATGGCGTTCATGCCGTCGTCGCCGTCGAGCAACGCGAGATTGCCCGGATCGGAAAACTTTGCGGCCCACTGAAGCTCAATCGTCTCTTTTACCTGTGAGAGAAGTTCTTCGGGGTACCTCAAGCCGATGACTTTGCGCCCACTCGAGCCTGAAACGCGAACCGTGCGCATGCCTCGATCAGCCTTGTTAAACTTGTGGGCGTTTCGATCGAGCGTGCGCTCGAGCTCTCCCCAGCACGGAACGACGGCACCACTAATGATAGAGCACGTCACCGTGCGCTGCCCAGCGGTACACGCACCCATAGTTTGACGAATGTGGCAGTTTGTGCCATGCATACACGCATTTTCGGTGAGTGCGTGCACGTTTTGCCACGGGTCCTTGGCCACTTCGGCGGTACACATGGAGTATTTTTGTCGCAACTCGTCGTACTCCATCTCAAAGAAGCTCGCCCCTGTGTTTGGACGCCATAGCATGAACAGGTTTCTGGATCCAGGTTTGGTGATTGCCAGAACAACTTGCGTGCGTCCATACATTTCACGTTTCATCTTGTAGAAACCGTCGCGTTCGTGTCGCTTGCCCTTTTCGCAAATTTCCAAAGCGCGCTCAAAGGAGATGCCGCGATCTATGAAGACCTTTGTCGATGTGAGCGTTTGCCCGTGATACGGATCTTTCAGGATAACCTTGGATTCTTCATCGATGCGGATCGATGATCCCTCCAAATCGCTCACGCCTTCCGTGTACTTGCCCTCAGCCTTGGCGAGCTTGATTTCACATTCAAGCGTTTCGGCAAAGTACGCAAACATGATATTTTGCGTTTGCACTGGCAAGCCGAGAAGACGGTTAAGAAACTTTCGCACGTCACCTAAATCTTTGGTACCGTATCCAATCTCCTGTAAGAGCACGGTTTCTTCCACCGTTAAGCCGTCATTACGCATACCAACTTGGACACCGAGTTCGATGAGCGCTGAGCGCAGATTAGCCTTCAAATCAGGCCAAGATGTCGCCGCGCTTCCATCGAGATCGTCTTGACTGACGTGAGATAATATTCCATCGATTGTGACACCCGGAGGGGCGTCGGCATCACTTCGGACGAGAGCTTCATACATCTTTTTCAATGCTTGCCGCCCGAGAGATGAGTCGAGGTTGCCGTCGGACAAATCGATGCCGATCGCTGCTCGTCTGTCTCCGCGAGTCAAAGCGCCTAAACTCTGAAGTCTTCTCGCAACGGCGGCTACGAAACGACGTTCACCGCCAATATTTGTAGAACTCATCAGATATATCGGGCCGGATGTTTGATTTGATCTGTGCGTGCGACCAAGTTGCTGTATAGCCTTGTCGGCACTCCACGGAAGTTCAATGGTGATGTGTACTCTTCGACGCTGATTCGGGGCGTCCTTCGACGCATGTAGAGAAATGCCAGTACTCGCAGCGTCTGAAATGATCGCGACGTACTTATCTCCCTTCATGAATGCGTTCTTTTCGGCAATGTTTACGCCGATGACGTCTCCTTCGCCACTGATGCTATTGCCCTTCTTTGACGTCGTGCTTCCACGAGCCTCGTAAATGAGCTTCTCACGTCGGCGAACTATTCTACCACTACGCCCAGTCAATTCAGCTACTTCATCCGGGCCGCCTAACCCGTCAATCAGTGCGTCAAGGAAATTCGGCGGAAGTTTCAATTCTTCAGCTTTTCGCATCAACTCGTCTCGAGCGTCAACCAATTCTTCGTCTACTTTCGTCGGCGCGTTGGCGTGATAATGCCCTGAATACGTCTCCTTTACCTCAACGCCACCACTCGCTTGTTTCCATTCATTGTTCGCGGCCCAATCCGGCGGGACTGCTGACGTGTCAATGCCGCTCAAATCTGAAACGCCTACTATTTCTGTCGGAAAATGTGTTCTCAAAAAATTAAAGAGCATCTCTCTCGTGGTACTAATGAATCCCATCGGCGTAACGTCGGCGCCAAACTTTAATTCACTCAAACTGTCCATAGACTCACCAGTGGTCTGCAAACCAATGACGACGCAGTTTCCTTTGGCGAGCGCTTCATTTGCTTTTCGGATCACCTCTGGCACCTTCATGCTGATGCACAAAAGCTTGAAAAAGCGCTGATGAAGACTCCAATACGCGCTCCAAACGCCCTTACCGTTTGTCCCGGTTCGCCGAACAGCTTCTATACAAGCGCTACGAATCAAACACATCAAATCACACGCATCATCGTACATGTGTCGTTGTTCCTTTGAAATCGATATTGTGCTCTGTTCAAATTCTGCCTGTCGAAAAGAGAGACCGCGGCTGACGTATTTGCCGCTCGCCTTCATTTCCATGGCTAACATTTCTAGGAATCCTACACCACGCGACTTCATACTTTCTATGAATGAATCGGCAGACTTAAAAGGCGTCCCGGCGCCCCAAAACCCCAAACGAGAGAGATATGTCATGTGGCCAACCTCAGAGATACCGGTGGCGCTGGCGTACACGACGCGAGCCTTTGGACAGCGCTCTTGGAACGCTATAACAGCCGCCGCAACCTTGCTTCCAGTCTCCGCCGACGCGCTGAAATTCTTAGCCTTGTGACATTCATCGAAAACGACGACCCCTTCCGCGTCTTCACCACCAAACCAGTCTATAATTTGATCTAAACGATTCTTCTTTTGCGTCTTGCTCACGAGGGTGCTGTATGTGGTGAACAGCACTCCTTCTTGATAATCCTTTGATAATCCTACGGCCCGCGTCTCTCGATCGAGCTCTGGGCAAGAGTTGATCACCTTGATCGTGCTGCCGAGATCGCCTAAATCGCGCTCGGCATCGCGATGGAGATCACCCGAACTTGAAATCCACACCGCCTTTCGACGTCCGCGAACAAAGTTGTCAATGATGATTCCGCTAATCTGTCTCCCTTTACCCACACCTGCGCCGTCTCCAATCATAAAACCATAACGTTTACCATCGGGTGCAAATTCACAGTGTTTTTGACACGCAAAGAGCACCCCTTCGAGTTGCAATTTGCTCAACTTACCCGTCTCCACGAATTCGTCGCCGAAAGCGTCAAAGAGGGGATAACGTGCCGCCGGAAGTTCGATGGAAGCCAAACTCGCCGCCTCTGCGATATCACCGGGATGCACGATGCCTCGCTATGGATTTAACGCGCGGATGAAACGTATAAATCGCATCGTCAGTCCAGTCCGTCGTTCACGCCAACTCTCTGTCTCGTGTGCGCTCCTTTTCAAAACAACGTAGAACAACAATCTCATTTCGCTCGTTCGCTTCGAACGCGCACGCACCTCGATCGAGTGACACGTGTACCCACTAAACACTTCTCCAACAACCTCGGACACGCTCTCGTGCGCCCCTAACCCATCGTTTCCCTTGTCGCTCGACGGAAGCCCCCCCGGCGTGTGGACAGACGTCTCGTTGGCGTCTCCATCGACAGCTGCATCCAAACCACGTCGTCCGAAACGATCGTCGTCAGACGCGGCTTCGGCGTCCATTCGATCCGTTCCTTCGACCGTCGACGAAGAGACGCACGCCGAGACGCGTCCACGCACGCACACGATGCGCGCGTCGCCGGCGTCCTTCAATAACGTCGTTCGCGTCGTGCGTCGCGTATCGGTGCCCGGTTCTCATGTATGATCAAACAGTACGGATAGATGAAGAAGAACTTTTATCCACACTCGCGGCGTGGCTTCGCACGGCATTGTACCGAGCGCGACCGTGCCGACTGCACCGCCGCGGACGACGATCGGATCGAGTTTGACGATGGCGATGACGATGACGACGGTTTCGCTGATGCGCGCGACGACGATTCAACCGGGACGCGGTGTGGGCGTGAGCGTTCGCGTCGGTGGACGAGGGAGAGGAGGAAGGGTGACGACGTCGACGAAACGTAGAGCGATGACAGAAGAGGGCGACGATGAGACGGCGACGACGCCGGAGTCTTCGAAGGATAAACCAAAGGATAAACCGTTACCCGGGTCTGGGGTGAACCTGTACGACCCCGCGGCGACGGCGTCGAGGTGGTTGACGAGACGGTTTGGCATCGTCGGCGGTTTGGGCTTTGTCGCGCTTCTGGCGAGCGTGGAAGGCGGGGAAATTGTCAAGGCTCTGCTCGAACGTGATTCGGAAGGTTCGAACGAAACGTTTGATCTCGACGCTGGTGTCGATGGCCTCACGGCGTCGGACTCTAGAATTGGCGGTGGGGTGAGTCCAAAGAAGGGTGATTTTGTCGGTCTCAACCTCGTCGTGACGGATAAGGAGGACGGAACCGAGTACATTAACACGAAGAAAAATAGGAGACCGATTGCTTTCACGTATGAAAAGAAACCTCTGATCCCGCCTGTGTGCCAAGCGATCGAAGAAGGGGTGAGGACGATGAAGCGCGGTGGCGTGCGAAGAGTCAACGCGCCCAGCGCGACGGCATACGGCGAGCGAGGCGTCGTCCTCAACGACGGCACGCGCATCCCGGGTAACCGCGACCTCATCATCGATATCACTCTCGAAGAGGTGAGTCCGTCCTACGTGTAATCGCGCGAATCCGTGTAATAGTAAAGCGCACACAATTTGTTCGTGAAGCAAAATTGTCACTCCCTCGCAAGCGCGCCTTCAAACGAAATTAATTAAGGGGAAATCATTGTCTCAATTACACCGGTTTCCAAAGAAGCTTCTACTAAGTAAGTAATATATTCGCACGCTGCGCTTATTCCCACGCTTGACCATTCTCGCCGAAGAAGGCGTTGATGTGCTCGAGCGCGGACGCCTCGACGATGACCTTGTCGGCGTTGAGAACGTCGTACACGTTGAGGTGGGAGACGTCAGTTTGCACGACGCGCTCAATGTTGCGAGCGCTCTTCGCAACGTTCGGGTTCGCATCCTTGGTGATGACGTACGCCTTCTCGTTCGCACCGACGCCCCACGCCATGAGGGACTTGTTGAACGCGTTGGTGCCCGGGGCGGACACGTTACCGGAAATGTCGTCGACGACAATCATGGAGCCGGCAGCAGATTGCAACGCGGTCGCCATGGCCAAACGGCGCTCCTTCTTGTTCATCTTAATGGACCAGTCGCGCGGCTTAGGACCGAAAGACACGCCCCCGCCCGGCTTGAGCGGCGTGCGCGAGGAACCCGCGCGCGCGTTACCGGTACCCTTTTGCTTGAACGGCTTCTTACCACCCCCACGAACTTCGCTCTTGGTGAGCGTGCTCGCCGTGCCCTGTTCATCGGAAACGAAAGCAGGTACGGAACCAATCGTCAGTCTTCTCCCTCTTTCGCGCATCGCGATCGCAAATCCTAGAGTTGTTTTCCATCCATCGCTCCGGCTTCGTCGGCGTCGTCTGACCCTCCTCCTCGACCCTCCAACAGGGTTTCACACCCCAATCCCACCGCCGCCGTCCTCACCCGCGCGAGGCCGACGCGGAACCGACGGACCGACGACCGCGCGACGGAACCGAAACGAAGAAAATTTCCTCGCCCGACTCCGACCCGCGCGCGTCATCAAACCTCCGTCGATTCGGTATCGCGCGTCCGCGACGCATCGCGTTTCAGGGTTCAGGGCCCCGCGCGCGTGACCCACTCGTCCAACTTTCCCGACGCGTCGTCCGAACGCTTCGTCCCGTCTCGTCGCGCGCGTTTGAAGAGAAAAAACTAAGTCGTAAACGCGTCGTCGTCGTCGTCGTCGCACTCACCCTGCGCGCGTTTTGTCTGACCATGACGACGTATTTGTGCACCAGACCCTTCGCGACTTCCGCGCGGGCGACGCGAAGCGTGAGGTCGGCGTCGCCCGTCTTGGCGCCGTCGAAGCCGACGCGGGAGACCGCCGCCGCGCGCGGGGTCACCGCGCGTCGCGTCGTCGTCGCCTTGCCGTTCGCGTTCGTCGTCGCCGTCAGCGCGGCGCCGGACACCGTCGCGCTCGCGCGCATCGCAAGTCCACCAATCATCGTCCAGCCGCGAATCTCGTGGGGTGCTGTGACGTCGGTGCGCGTGACGGCGGCGACGAAAACAAAACACTCCTTTTTTGGGGTCGATCGTTGCTCATTAGTAGCGTCGTACTACTTCTAATTAAAACTGGTTAATGTACAGTCATTTATACCATATTATACGATACTCAAAACCCATATGCACTACAACTACTACTAGTATCACTCAACGCATCATCAAAACACCGCTCGCTCGCTCACATCATCGTCATGTTGGACTTGTGCGCCTCTACAAACTTGACCGTCTTTGGGTACACGTCCTCGTCGATCTTGTACTGCTCCAACACGAGAGAGATGCGCTCGCTCCCAGTCTTGGTGCGGTAAGAGCGAACTTGGTGAAACGCATCGCCTCTGAAAGTGACCAGGAGGTTCTCCTTTGGGGCGACGGATTCGAGCGGCGGCGCCGCGGCGTCGGGGTACCCGTCGCCGTAAGGGAAGAGCTCCAAGTCGCCACCCTCCATGTCGGACGGGACGGAGCTGTAGAGAACGGAAACCTGATGCGCGACGAACGTGTGACGGGAATAAATGCCGACGGTGGTGTCGAGGTGCAAACCGACGGAGAGCGCGTCGGCGTTGTATTCGTCGTACTCTCCCAGCTCGCAGAGCAAGATATTCATGACGAACGCGTTGGCGTCCGGCAAACGAAGCTTATCGAACACGCCCGCAAAGCACCGGTAATCTTCGTGCGATCGAAACTTCTCCTCACCCTCGAGATTAAACTTGACGACGAACCCTCTCGTCTTTGAAAAGCCGGCGTCGCTGAGCGTGCCCTTGACTCTTAGCTTCGGGTGACCGAGCGCGCACTCCTTGAGCTCGGCGTACTCGGTGAAGGATAAAAAGTCATCCTTTCGCACCGTCAGCGGTTGATCGTTCGTCGTCGTGATGTATCGCGCCTCCGTCGCCGCGTACAACCGCTGGGCGAAGCGCAAGAGGACAAAGACAAGAATCGCCGCCGCCCCGGCGCGTTCATTCACCGACTTTTCCAGCGCCCTTCTTCTCGCGCGCAAATCCTCCTCCCGTACCGCGTCCTCGTCCGATTTCGCCAGTCCCGGTCGTCGACGCACCGACGCGTCTTTTCGCTTCCCCATCGCCGCGTCCCGTCGTTCGACGCGTCCGTCGCGCGGCGTGGACTCGCGGAATATTCGAGCGAAGTCCTCTTCACGCGCAACCGTCACTACTGTTTACACAGACAGACAGACTAGACAGACTAGACAGACTAGACAGACTCGACAGACTCTCTCGCGCTCTCGCGAAACACCCGGGTGTGATCAAACAAACGTCCGCGACTCGTCGATCTCGTCGGCGCCCCCGCCCGCAGTGGACGACGACGACGACGACACTCGTCGGTTTCATTCAAACTGGAACAAGATGGACGATGCGGTGGGCGTCGTCGTCGCGACGACGACCGCGAGCGGTGGTCCAGGCGGCGAGACGACGACCCCGGGGAACGCCGCCGTAAAAGAGGCGGTACCCCGAGACGTGAACGCGAACGCGTGCGTGGTGGATCGAGCGTTGGCGAGCGCGACGTTGCGGTTGGAGGCGATCGATGGGGAAATTTCAAGGCTGAGCGCGGAGTGCGCGAGGGCGGTGACCGCGACGTGTCGTCGCGACGCGTCGTCGACGGCGAGCGGTGGGGACGAAGAGGTCGGGGTGGAAGTGAGCGCGGAAACGCGAGAGCGGGCGGAGAAGACGCTCAACGCGCTGACGCGACGGTTGTACGCGTTGCACGATGAAAAAGTGAGCTTGGCGCAGGCGGCGTACGACTGCGTGGACGACCACATTAACAAGTTGGATAAAGATTTGTCAACGTTTGAAGAGACGCGACGGGCGGAGGATAAGGATTACGACGCCAAGGCGGTGAGGAATGGGCCGAACCCTATCGCGGGTTCCGTCGGCGTTGGCGACGGGGCGGACGGTGACGGCGCCGGCGGGAACGTGTACGACGCGCCGATGGCGAATCCAAACGAGCCGACGTATTGCGTGTGCAACCAAGTCTCTTTTGGTGAGATGATCGCGTGCGAAAACGATAGCTGTCCGATCGAGTGGTATCACTTTAGCTGCGTCGGGTTGAACCCGACGAAAAAGATCAAGGGTAAGTGGATATGTTCGACGTGCAAGGCGGCGGGGGCGAAGCGGTGACGACGTCTCGCGCGACGGCGGGTAGTTGAAAAAATTGTAAAACAGTGTGTTAGAACCCCGTCAGAGCGCGACTCGTCTCGTCTAATCGCATGCGCTCGGCCACGCGTGGTCGGCTGACCTTTGACGGTCCGTCAGCGACGTCTGGACGTCGGCGTCGGCGTCGTCAATTCTTTGCCGTCTCTCGACAGGATGAGCGTGAGACGACGGTTGAACGCTCTCCGTTTCCTCTGAGCGCGTTCGAGTCGTCGTCGTCTTCGTCCGTGCCCCCGGCGGCGCGGTTTCTGTGGAGCAGTTCGGGTCAACCCGCGCCCTCGCACGGATTGCGCGCGCTGCGGTTCGATAGAGATTGGTTGGAGTCGGCCTCCGACAAGGAGAAGTTTGAGAAGGAGATGCGCGTCAGACGCGCGCTGCTCGCGAACGCCAAAGAAAACGGGGTCGTCGTGTGGAGCGATGAGGCGTCGGACGCCGCGGAGGAGTGTTTAAAAATCGCCGTGAATTGGCTCTGCGAGCGATATCCAGAAAGATACGCCGTCACGGAGGATGGATGCGTTCGAGTGGACGAGTGGACGTCGGACCGGCCAGTCGAAGAACATCGCGGTCGCAACGCGCTGGTGCTTTTGGGTCATTTGATACAAGAGGATTTGTGTTTTATGCGCCCTCAAGAACTCGATGACGGGTCTACGACGTATGTATTTAACGCCGGCGTGGTTTGCTTCAGTTTCGATCCGCAAAAGCGACGAGACAAGGCGCTGAGAGCGCTGCACGCGCCCGTTCCAGATTACGAATCGAAAATGTCGCGAGTGGTGGATAAGATTTTCGATAATCTACATGTGAATCGTCCGATGTGGCGCGCCAACTGGGCCGTGCAAAACTCCGATGAAATCATCACCACCGATGCGCCTTGGCACCCGTCGAACCGGGCCATCGGTGGAGTGGAAATGCGCTCTTCTTTCGACAACCTTTCAAAAACGTTTGCAGACGAAGCGCACGTCGGCTACATGGATCCCTTATCGGATCTCCCGACGCGGCCTGAAGATGTTCCAGAGTCGATGTTCCTCAGAGTCGAGTACGAGACCATCGTTCGTTTGCCTCGAACCGGTTACATTCTGTTTACGATTCACACCTATTTGGACGCTCTCGGCGACTTTGACGAGGAATGTTCGGCGGCGCTCTTGAGAGCCATGCGACAGTCCTCGGCGAAAGAATTAGATTACAAGTCTTTAGGACACGAACCTCTTCGACAGGTGGTCGAGGAGTACCTCACTAGCGCTATTAGAGATCGCAGCTCGCTGTAATTGTACCAATACAGGCCGACTACCGGTTACATTAATGTTCAAATCAACACTACAAAACTTTCCTCGCTGTTGTTTCAACTGTCACACCACCCTCAACCTCATTCGCGCGCACGCGATCCAACTCACGCGCAAGATTACGGCCGTGAACGAACCCCTCGTCTCCGGTGGCGACGAAGAGACGAATCCATTCGAGGAGAGGATGTCGATCACGTCTCTGTACGTCACGGCGACCGCCTTTGCGACGTTTTCGCTCTTGATTTTCGTCAAATTTGTTCCACCAGCCACTCTCTATGACTGGCACCCGGCATCGATGAGTTTATCCATCGGAATGGTTGGCGCGAGCGCGGCGCTAGGAATATACATTCGTCGCATTCCGCCCGGACGAGACCGCCTCAAGGCTCTCTGGACGCACTTGGCCTTGAACTCGTGCGGAATCTTCTTGTGGCTCGTCGGCGTCGCATCCATTTACGCCAATAAGAATAACATCGGTAAGCCGCACTTCACTTCGGATCACGGTTTCGTTGGGATCTGCGCGACGCTGGGTATGGTGTTCACGCACTCGCTCGGAATTGCCTCATTCAATGTCCTCGGTGTGCTGGGTAAGTTGGGACTGGGTCGACACATCAACCTCACCAAGGCGACGCACAGGCGTCTGAGCGTCGCGGTCGTCTTCGCGGGGATCTACGCGGCGGGCTTGAAGAGGAGGCACGATTCAATCGGTCACGGCGCATTGGCGGGCTTTTTGACCGATTTATCTCTAGGTGTCGCGACTGTAGGTCTCGCGTTGTCGGCGTTGACGACGCGCGCGTGGAACGCCAAGTGAGTGGTAAATTCATTAGCCAGCATATAAAACAGCGCTGTAAATTAAAGTAAATCACAATTTGATTGAATACACGTTCACTTTTAAAACAAACACCCAAGCTCATGGCTTGCGCATCGTGATCAAGTTGAACTTGATGGTGCCCGTCGCGAGGCCGGTTTGCATGAGCGGCATGACGAGGGCGCCGCGCAACGTCGCCGGGCCAGCCTTGATGAGACCGAGAACTCCTTGCCAAGTGAGCGCCGTGGCGATGACCCCTTTCCAAAAAGGCTTCACCTCGTCGCTCCAATCTTCAGTCTTTATGTCCACCATGCCGGCTTCGCGAGCCAAGCGCTCGTAGTCGGCGATTGAGCACCACGCCGGAAGGTAATACGCGTCGCAAATGCGATCGAGCAGTACCTTTTCCGCGGGTTCGAGCTCCTTGCCCTCGTCCAACACGCGATGACACCACGTCACGATGAGAATTCTCCCTCCCGGAGCGCACACGCGCGCGAGTTCGTTGACGAATTTCGTCTTGTCTGGCATGTGCTCGCCGCTCTCCATGCTCCAAACGAAATCAAACGACTCGTCTTCGAACGGCATGGCGAGCGCATCCGCCACCTGATACTTCACCTTATCACCGAGACCTTCTTGTTCGGCCAATGCGTTCGCTCGCCCGGCTTGAACCGGCGACAGCGTCACGCCCTCGCCTCGACATCCAAACTTTCTTGCCATGTGACGCGAACTCCCGCCGATGCCGCAACCGACGTCCAACACTTTATCGCACGTCGTCACCCCGGCCCAACGCAGGCTCTCATCGATCATATCCACTTGCGCTCGAGCGTGATCGATGGACGCTCCGTTTTCACCCCTGTTACCCTTCCCGTAGTATCCGTGATGCATGTGCGTACCGTCGCCTCCAGAGGCGCCCCACACATTTTCCCACAATCCGCTCGACTCGTCATAAAACTTTGCAATTCCTTCATTCAGCGTTCGCGTGCTCTCCACCAGCGGGCTCACGACGGATTCGAGCTCAAACCCACTCCTCTCTTCTCGCGTCGATGCCGCCGTCCTCACCCGCGTCGTCCGCGTCTTCGTCACCATCGCTCTGTTGAGCGCACCGTTGTCGGCGACATCCACGCGTCGCCGCCCAACAACCACCACCTTCGCCCGGCGTCTCAATCCTCGTCCGAACGAACCCCCAGGCGTCGTCGTCGTCGTCGTCGTCGTCGCGCTC
>Ga0181600_10002280_pt1 | contig 14875 bp, 8 predicted proteins | sample 041ome_2_FD_132982 | JGI IMG/M metagenome (GOLD analysis project Ga0181600, IMG submission 132982) | Coastal salt marsh microbial communities from the Groves Creek Marsh, Skidaway Island, Georgia - 041406US metaG (megahit assembly) | ecosystem: Environmental > Aquatic > Marine > Intertidal zone... | reverse complement strand
CGTGGCCAGGAGATGTATGCGGCAGGACGCTGCGACAGCTGCCATCAGGTGGGCTATGGATCGCGGGTCGGTGTGTTTGAGGTGATGACGATGTCGCCACGACTGCGTGACGCGACCGTCGAGATGTGCGACACCCGCCTGCTCAATGAGATCGCGGCCGAAGAAGGGATGATTTCTCTTCGGCAGTCGGCCCTGCTGCATGTGGCCAACGGGCTGACGAGCGTTGAGGAGGTGTTCCGCACCGTGCCGACGGAGTTTCTCGGGCTTGATGGTGTTTCGTTGTAGCTGTTTCTTCGTGCGGAGATCTTCGATGACGATGTGGTCTCTCTGGCCGGCGGCAGTACTCTCGATCGGTCTCGTACTGACTGGGTGTGGAGGCAACACGTCCGCGCCCTCTGGCGACGATGAAGGTCCAGCCGCCACCGAGGAGAACACAGAGAACGAGCCAGCCGAGGCCGCTGCAGAAGGACAGCCTGTCGTACATCTGATCGAGCCGGGCGATGATGCCCAGCAGCAAGCCCAAGAGGCCATGATCCTCGCTGAGCCTGGTGATGTGATTGAGTTCGCTGCGGGTGAGTTTGCGTTTGACGCCACGCTGTCGCTCGACGGTGTGGCGGACGTGGTGGTGCGTGGCCAAGGAATGGAGAAGACCATCCTCAGCTTCGCTGACCAGCGAGCGGCCACCGGAGGTGAAGGCCTGAAAATCAAGGCCGACAACTTTGTCATCGAAGACCTGACGATCGAAGACTCACCTGGCGACGCGATCAAACTGCAAGACTGCAACGGTCTGGTGATGCGAAGGATTCGCACCCGCTGGACGAATGGTCCCTCCGAGGAAAACGGGGCCTACGGTCTGTATCCGGTGCTCTCGACTAATGTGCTGATCGAAGAGTGTGTGGCGGAGTGTGCGTCGGATGCAGGGATCTATGTGGGGCAGTCACAGGGTGTGGTGGTTCGCAACTGCATCGCTGAGCGGAATGTCGCGGGCATTGAGATAGAGAACTGCATTCATGCTGACGTCTATGGCAATGTGGCCAAGGGCAATGCGGGCGGGATCCTTGTGTTCTCCTTGCCTGGGCTCACGCTCAAGAACGGCAGCGACTGCCGGGTCTACGAGAATGAGATTGTCGAAAACAACCATCCCAACTTCGCGAAGGAAGGGGCGATGGTGGCCACCGTGCCGGCCGGCAGTGGACTGATGGTGATGGCTAACGATCGTGTCGAGGTGTTTGGCAACACCTTTCGCGACAACAACAGTGCGCACTGTCTCATCGCGAGTTTTCTCGTGACGCAGCGTGAGTTCAGCGATGCCGACTACGATCCGTTTCCTGAGGCCGTGCAGATCCACGACAACATATTCGAGGGCGGTGGCACCGATCCGCAGGCCGAGTTTTTCGGGGTTTATACCGCTGCCGCTGGTCTGCCACTCCCCGACATCGTGATCGACGGTATCTTTGATGAAGGGAAGTTAGTGGACGGTGCGCTCCCAGAAGCGATGCGGTATTCCATCCGTGATAATGGGGATGCCAGCTTCGTGAACCTGGATCTCGGGCGACTGATGGCTGGTGAAACGCCACAGGTCAGCATGGATCTTGAGCCGTTTGCTGCCGCCCTTCCGCCGGTGAGTCCTGTGGAAATCCCCGGCATCGAGTGATGTTCACTGATATGCCGCTATGCCTCCTCCCGAACAGCGTGAGACACCACCCTCGGGGTCGTCCGTGAAGGCGGCTCGGGAATCTGGTGTTGGCCGTCGCCGGCGACGACTGTTTGTCGGTGGGCTTCTCCTGATCAAGATCGTCGCGGTTGTGGCCGTGCTGTCTTCGAGCAGCGGTGGTCTTCCCTGGTTTGATGAACCGCCTGCAGATCGAGAGTCCGACGCGGTGCCGGAAGGCGGGGTCGATGCCTCGATCCGACCGGTCGCTCTGCGACGGAATCGTATGGCGTACGCAGCCAAGCTCTCGGACTATCAGCTCTTCGAAGGGCCGATGTCGGCTTTAACTCCAGCCGAAGGTGTGGTTGAGTATCAGCTCAACACGCCGCTGTTTACCGACTACGCCGAAAAGCAGCGGCTGATCAAGCTGCCGCCGGGCACCGCTGCAGGGTACACAGCCAGTGGGCCTCTCGACTTTCCCGTCGGCACGATCATCGCCAAGACCTTTCTCTATCCAGCGGACGCTCGCGCGGCTGATGGTGGGCGACAGCTGGTGGAGACCCGCATCCTTGAGCACCGTGACGATGGCTGGGTGGGGATCCCGTATCTCTGGAATGCAGAGCAGACTGATGCGGTGTTGGCGTTGACCGGTGGTGAGGTGGCGGTGTCGTGGGTGCATACCGACGGTGAACGTCGCGAGAATGTGCATCTCGTGCCCAACTTCAATGACTGCAAGCGGTGTCATGCCACTCCCACGATGCAGCCAATCGGTCCGAAAGCGGGAAACCTCAACCTCGATCTGGCTGGATCGGTTAATCAGCTGATGGCCTGGTCAGTGATGGGAATGCTCACGGGCATGCCTGAGCATGAAGAGGTGCCGCGACTCGCTGACTGGGATGATCCTTCAACTGGCACGGTCGACGAGCGAGCCCGGGCATACCTCGATGTGAACTGTGCCCACTGTCACAGTGAACAAGGACCCGCTCGTAACTCAGGACTGCATCTCAACGTGGCCGAGGCTGATCCGTATCGCCTTGGCGTGTTGAAGACGCCCGTTGCCGCCGGCCGTGGCACAGGGGGCAGGCTCTATGGCATCGTTCCTGGGAAGCCGCATGAGTCGATCATGCACTACCGGGTGGAGACGACAAAGGCTGGAGAGATGATGCCCGAGTTTGGCCGATCACTCGTGCATGAGGAGGGCCTGGCCCTGCTCACCGAGTGGATCGAGGGCATGGAGTGACTCGCATGCCCAGTACCGATCCTGCCGCTCGAACAGCAGGCGATCTGCCCCTGTTTAGGCCCTCATGGTGGATTCGTGGCGGCCATGCCCAGACGATCATTGGGTCACAGTGGCCACAGAGGCTGCGAAAGGAGCAGGCGATGATTCGCACAGTCGATCTTGGTGATGGCGATGCCGTAGCCGTGCACGATGACACGCCAGCAGACTGGGAGCCAGGAGGCCAGACGGTGGTGATGGCCCACGGGGTCTCTGACGATCACCGTTCGCCACTCCTCGTTCGGCTCGCGACGAAGCTCAATCAACGGGGCGTGCGTGTCTTTCGTTGGGACATGCGGGGCTGCGGGGCCGGCAAGCCGCTTGCTCGCAGGCCGTACCATGCGGGCTGTTCCGCGGATCTCGCCAAGGTTGTGGAGGCGGTGCTGGAGTGGACTGCGGCCGCGGATGGAACACCTGCTGAGCTCTCATTGTTTGGTGTGTCGCTTGGTGGGAATGTGGTGCTGAAGTATCTCGGTGAGGATCCAGACCGCGTGCCCACAGCGATTCGCCAGTCGATTGCGGTCAATCCGCCGATTGATCTTGTGGCAGGTGTGGAGGCGATCGGTACTGGAGCGAGTCGACTCTACGATCGTCACCTGACGCGAAGGCTTCTGGCACGGCTCGACGAGTGGTGGCAGGAACGGCCCGATGCGTTTCGGCCCACCGCAGGAGAGGGCGGCTCAGGCCGACGCCCTCGGGGACTTCGCGAGTTTGACGACTGGTATACGGCACCAGCTGTCGGATTTCGTGACGCACTCGACTACTACACGCAGTCGAGTTCGGCGCAGTTCATCCCGGCGATCCGTACGCCCACGGCGATCATTGCCAGCAAAGACGACCCGCTTGTCCCATTTTCGATCTTTGCCGACGACCGGGTGGACTATCCAGCATGCGTGCGGCTGATCGCGACTGATTCCGGTGGCCATGTTGGGTTTGTTGGCCGCAGTGAGGGCGATCCAGACAGCCGCTGGCTCGACTGGCGGGTCGTTGATCTGATCTGTCCCGTCAGTCGTCGTGGATCACATAGCGTTCCTGTGGAACCTTCTCAAGAATGACAATCAGGAAGGTTGCGATTGGCCCCAGGAGAAGTGAGAGCAGGCACCAGGTGAGACCACCCCGTCCTTTCGACTGTGCAAGACCTGCGTTGATGAGCGAGAGCGTTCCCCAGCCGACATAGAAATCGATTTCCGGTGGTGCGGGGTTCATAGCCGAGTTCTCCGCGTGTCAGGGAGTGAATGCACACCAGTGTAAGCCACCGTCAAAGGCTTTGTGCTCGCTGGACACGCTGACGTTGTCATCACGATTGCCCCGCTTCGCACCTCGGGTGTCGGCCGAGGGAGAAACGCTCTAGACTCGCATTTGCGGAGGGGTGTGGGTCCGTTGCCCTTCCATGTGTCGTGGAGGCGCTCAATGGCTATCTCTCGTCGTGCGGGTCGTTCTGTTCGTCGGCATGGTGGCCCCACACGAGGGGTCTGCTGCAGGCTTGAAGGGCTTGAGCCGAGGTATGTGCTCAATGCCGCACCAGTCCTTGATGTGGATGTCTCCCTGTCGTTGCCAGCGGTGGATGAAGGTGACGCCGCCCCCGAGGGACAGGTGGGCGCGCTCGTCTCAACACTGATCGATTCCGAAGGGGTTCTTGCCAACTTTTCTGATGCGGATGGTGATGATCCGGGAATCGCGATCACCCGCAGCAATCCGCAAGGTGGCGTTCTCTGGTATTCGATAAATGACGGTGTGACTTGGAATGAGCTGCCGACGGTCTCTGAAGACAAGCCTCTGTTTCTTGCGGCGAATTCACTGAGCCGTGTCTATTTTCAGCCTGCAGCCGACTTTATCGGAACCATCACGGATGTGATTTCCTTCAAGGCGTGGGATCAGTCTGGAGTGCTGGTTCAGCTTGGTGACGACATCAACGGTGAGGCCGCGGGTGACTGGTCAGGGTCTGCGGTAGCACTGTCTGCGGATGGCAGTACCGTGGCCATCGGAGCTGTGAACAACAGCAGCACCGAGGCTTTGGCAGGACATGTGCGGCTGTTTCGTTGGACAGGTGCAGCCTGGGAACAGTTTGGCTCGGCCATTCCAGGCGAAGCGAAAGCAGACGGCTCTGGGGTGTCGGTTGCCCTTTCTGCAGACGGTCAGACGGTGGCGATCGGAGCGGCCGAAAATGATGGGAATGGCGACGGGGCCGGTCAGGTGCGGGTATATCGTTGGGCCGGTGACTGGCAGCAGCTCGGTGAAGACCTCGACGGTGCAGCTGCTGAGGATGCGTTGGGAACGTCGGTTGCGCTCTCGGCGGATGGTGAAACGGTCGTCATCGGTGCTCCAGAGAACGATGGCAATGAGCAGAATGCTGGGCTTGTTCGCGTGTACCGCTGGAACGGAGCAGCCTGGAAACAGTTGGGAAACGATCTGCAGGGCCTAGCACTGGGAGATCGATATGGAACTTCCGTTTCCGTGTCTGCGGATGGTGCGAGACTGCTCGCCGGAGCACCGTTCAGTGATGACGGTGGCCAGAATGCAGGCTATGCGTTTCTTCACGGTTGGCTGGGTTTGGGCTGGAGTAATACAGCGCGTGTTCTAGGTGAAGCCGCTTTCGATAGATCAGGATCTGCAGTCTCTCTCTCCGCAGATGGAAGGACGTTTGCGGTTGGAGCGATTGGCAATGCCGGGAACGGCGTTCTTTCTGGACACGTGAGGGTCTACCGGTATACCGGCACCTCCTTTGATCAGCTTGGAGGCGACATCGATGGGGAGGCAGCAGGCGATCTTTCTGGGTATTCCGTGTCGTTATCAGGGGATGGCCAGACACTGGCGGTTGGTGCATACGGTGCGAATGATGACGAAGGCAGCGGACATAACTTTGGACATGTGCGACTCTACCGCTGGTCGGGAACGGCGTGGGAGCAGTTTGGTCCAGACATCGATGGCGAAGCGGAAGGAGACGAGTCCGGTTGGTCTGTCGCTCTTTCGACCGATGGACAGACCGTAGCGATTGGATCGAGGCAGAACTCTGATGGTGGGGCCGAAGCTGGTCACGTGCGTGTGTATCGCATCGTTCCCACCAGCACGTCTGTTTCAGTTGGCACCGCCAAGGTCCGCGTTTCTCTAGCGAACGTTGCGCCAGTCCTGAACCAGACGCCAACACCAATACTCGGCGATGTTGAAGAGGACTCAGGACCACCAGTCGGTGCAGTGGGGACGCCTGTCTCCGACCTGGTCGACAAGAATGGGTCGCTGAGCAACTTTTCCGACGCTGATGGGGATGCTGCTGGGTTAGCGATTACCGGCGTGAATCTCCAAGGCGGTTCACTCTGGTGCTCCTCGAATGGTGGGCTGACCTGGACGCCGGTGCCAGCTGTTTCTGCAAACTCCCCGCAGTTCATCGTCGCGAATGAAGACAATCGGCTTTATTTTCAGCCACCAGCGGGCTTTCACGGAACGATTGTGGATGTGATCTCGTTTCGAGCCTGGGACCAGTATGGTGTGTTACGGCCGCTCAACACCGACATCGATGGCGACGAAGCCGGTGAAGCCCTCGGTTCCTCCATTGCGATGTCAGCCAATGGCCAGACGATTGCGATCGGGGCACCCTCTCGCGACGTCAATGGTGTGCGTTCTGGTCAGGTTCGAGTGTATCGCTCGACGGGAACTCACTGGGAACAGGTGGGCGCAAGTCTCGATGGTGTGGCTGCGGACGATCAGTTTGGCGGAGCGATCGCACTGTCAGACGATGGGAAGACGGTGGCGATCGGCGGTGCGTTTCATGACGGTTTTGGTGTGAACGCCGGCCATGTTCGCGTCTATCGCTGGACAGGAACTTTGTGGGAGCAGCGGGGCAGCGATCTTGTTGAGTTGGATCACTCTTTTGTAGGCCGTTCCGTGGCAATCTCAGCTGACGGAGAGGTCGTGGCAGTGGGTGCGCGGGCTGGGGGCAACATGGATTCCGTTTCCATGTTTCGCTGGTCGGGTAGTGACTGGATGCGGATGGGGGCAGAGCTGCTTGGCGAGTCGGCAGGAGATTCCGCGGGAGAAGCTCTCGACCTTTCGGCGAATGGCATGACCGTTGCGATTGGGGCCCCGCTCAACCAAGCCAATGGCATAGCGAGTGGCCATGTGCGAATCTACCGCTGGCTTGGTGGCGCATGGGGGCAGGTCGGCAGCGACATCGACGGGTTGGCCATAGGAGACAGGACTGGCGAGTCGGTGTCACTTTCTGACGACGGAAAGCTTGTTGCTATCGGATCGCCAGGAGTAGACGACGATTTTTCGTCTGGGCGTGTTGAAGTTTTTTCCTGGACAGGAACAGTCTGGGAGCAGCGAGGCCAAACGATTGTTAGCGAAAGCCAAGGCGATCGGGTTGGCGCTTCGGTTTCCCTGTCTGCGGATGGGATGAGACTGGCTGTCGGTGCTCCTCGTGACGATGGTACTGCGACAGCGCTGCGGACGAACACAGGGCAGGTTCGTCTCTATGGCTGGACGGGCAGTGCGTGGGAGCGGCTGACTGCGGACATCAACGGGCAGTCGTATGCCGATCAGAGTGGAAGCACGGTTGTTTTGTCAGACGATGGACAGACGCTCGCCATTGGAGTGCCGGGTCGTGACGGTGCTGGAGAGGATGCCGGAGCGGTGTCGTTTGCTCGGCTGTTGCCTGGCTACAGTTCAGTCTCGACGTTGAGTGATTCTGTTGGAGTGACAGTTTTCCCTGGGAACCGGCCTCCGGAGAGTGTGTCGTTTGCCGATGTTGTCTCAGCAGTTCAGGAAGACGCCGACACATCTGGCCGGATTCGAGTCGCGACGGTGTCTGTCGTCGATGATGGCCTTGGTATCAACACGCTCTCGCTCAGCGGAAGCGATGCGATCAACTTCGAGCTTGATGGGGCTGCTGTTTTTCTCAAGGCTGGGACTGTATTGGACTATGAGACCCAAAGAAGCCTTTCGGTCACCGTCGAGGCAGTCGATGCCTCATTTGACCCGAGCACGGCGGTTGCGGCTGAACTCGTTGTCAGCGTGATTGATGTCAATGAGCCACCGACAGCAGTGCTGCTCAATAATCGTGTTGATGCAGTGCCCGAAGACGCAAACGTGGCGGGTAGGGTCAAGGTCGCGGAGATTTCGGTTGTTGATGATGCCCTGGGTAGCAACACGTACTCGATCGCTGGCGATGATGCCGACTATTTCGAGGTGGTGGACGCGGCGGTCTATGTCCGCGCTGACGCTTCCCTTGACTACGAAACACGGCCGTACTTGGAAGCAATGATCATTGCCTCTGATCCAGCGTTGCCAGGGAGCATCGCCGTTCAACAGACGTTTGGTCTGGAGATCACGAATGTCGGTGAACCACCCTTCGGCTCCGTGATGACGCTCGTCTCCGACGGAAGGTGGTTTCTTGGGAAGAGCAACGGTTCGCAGTTCGACATGTCGATCTACGGTATCTGGAACATGAACGTTGAGTGGACATCTATTCTGCAAGGTGACGTCAACGGAGATGGACTGATCGATGTGATTGGCAGGACGCACATTGGACAGTGGTGGGTCACACTGAACCAGGGCGACGGCACAGGTGGCGGCAACCTGTTTCTCGGTTACTGGAAGGCGGACATGGGATTCAGTGATGTGGTCTGTGCCGACTTCAATGGTGATGGGCGAGATGATGTTGCTGGTCGGACTCCCAGCGGGCAGTGGTGGGTAGGACTCAGTAACGCCGATCGCCTCGGCTTTACCAATCAGCGACTGGCACGATGGACGGCGGAGGCTGTCTGGGCAGAGGTTCTTGTTGGGGACTTCAATGGCGATGGCATGGCTGACATAGCCGGGCTCGCAGACAGTGGAGTGTGGTGGGGTGCACTCGGCAACGAAGACGGCACAGGTGATGTGGCAGCGCTTGGAGTCTGGAGTCCAGCCCTTGGATTTGGGGATATCACCACCGGTGATTTCAATGCCGATGGAAAGACCGACATCGTCGGTCGAGCGGCGAATGGGCAGTGGTGGGCCGCGATGGCAAAGCCAGATGTGATCGGATTCAACAACGAGCTGATTGGTGGGTGGTCAACTCGGACCGAATGGACGAGTGTCGCCTCGGGCGACTTCAATGGCGACGGCAGTACAGACATCGTGGGGCGAGCTTCGAACGGCCAGTGGTGGGGCCTCATGTCAGACGGAACCGCTGGCGGCCTGCGAACCAACACGCTCGTTGGCTATTGGAGTCGACGCGTGAACTGGACTGGGATCATCACCGGTGACGCTGACGGCGACGGTCGCGACGACATCGTTGGAAGAGTCGCCAGTTCGCAGGAGTCTGCCCGCGGACGACTGTGGATGGGTCGGCTTGGCGAAGGAATGATGCAGAGCGAGGCGTGGGGTTTTGTCGGCGCCCCAGCAGAACTCGAAGCCAAAAAGATCTTTTTTGCCAACTTTTAACCAGCGGATTCTGCTGCTGAGCGTTCTGTGCTCGCCAGTGGCCTGTGCTGCGTAACAGCCGTCACATGGTCCCGGCTCCGCATGTGCTCCGCACGCCGCCTATCGTCGAATGACAACGCCGAATGAAAACTAGGCCCGGCGTGATTCGAACACGCGACCAAGGGATTATGAGTCCCCTGCTCTAACCGCTGAGCTACGGGCCCTTCGCATCAGATGCGTGGTCTGATTATGGACCGGCGGGCTGCGGCTTTGAAGGGCGGATAGGTTCTCCGGTGGTTGCGGTACATTACAGGTCGCTCGTTTCCTGGCAACGCGGTCGCTGCCCGTGCGACATGGCTCGGCGTGCCCTCTCCCTCTCTGCTGACCTGTGCCGAAAGGACAACCTGTGACCGTCAAAGAGTTCTGTGCGGCCTTGGCGAAGCACCCCGGCGTGAAGATGCACTGGATGCTGCCGGATCAGTCGTTTGTGCCTGCCCACTACCACATCACTGAGGTCGGCAAGGTGCAGAAGGACTTCATCGACTGTGGTGGCACGGTGCGATCGGCAACGTCATGCCTGCTGCAGGTGTGGGTAGCCAACGACACCGACCACCGGCTCGAGACCAACACACTCGCCAGCATCATGGCGGTCGCGGAGCCGCTGTTGGCCACCGACGAACTGCCGCTTGAGGTGGAGTATGAGGATGGCGTGATCTCGCAGTATCCCGTCGCTGGCATGGAGGTCACGCCCTCTGGGCTCTTGTTCTCTCTGGGCACAAAGCACACCGCCTGCCTCGCCCCTGAGAAGTGTGGCGTCGATGGGACAGGCTGCTGCTGAGAGCAACAACAGGCACACCACGACGCGATGGCCGCAGGCCGGCCTCGCCGCGGGCTTTCAGGTTGAGATGGTGCTGACGGCAGCGGTCGATTGAGGCGGCGCAACGCCGGCGGATGCTATCCTGGGATGATCCTGGAGGGGCTCCCATGTCGAATACTCGCCGCACTGGACTGCGTGGAAGTCTTCGCCGCCGCGAACTGCTGCGAGCGGGACTGGGGGGCTTTGCATCGCTGTCGCTTGCGGATGTCTGGCGACGGAGGGCGTTGTTAGGACGCGCGGGGGCGGCGGAGCCTGGGGCAGCTGGTCGTGCACGCAGGCATGACACAGCCGTGATTCTTGTCTGGCTGCGGGGTGGCTGTAGCCATCTCGACACGTTTGATCCCAAGCCGGAAGCTCCGCTGGAGTTTCGCGGGCCCTTCGCGCCGATCAATACGAACGTGCCTGGGATCCAGTTGACGGAGCTGCTGCCGAAGATCGCTGGGGTTGCTGATCGCTTTACACTCCTGCGAAGCATGGCCCACACCGGTGGCGGTCACCCGGCCGGCTCACTGCAGGTGCTCTCGGGAGACCGCGACGCGGCCGACAAGCCAGCCCCGGTGCATCCAGACTGGATGAGTGTGGCTGCCTTCGCACGACGCCATCAGCAGTCGGCGTTGCCCAACTACATTGCCGTCAATCCGGTTGACCGATACGACAACTTTACGATTGCTGGCCCGGCGTATCTGGGGGCCTCGTTTGGACCGTTTCAGGTCACAGGCAACCCCGATGCGGTCGACTTTCGTGTGCCGAACCTCGATCTGGGAAGTGAGCAGGCGGCCGAGCGGCTTGCGGCGCGGGCAGGTCTTGCGGGCAGGCTCGATCGGATTGCTCGTGGTCTCGATACCTCAGGGGCAATGGAGGCGAGTGATCGCTTTGAAGCTCAGGCGCTCTCGTTGCTGACAAGCCCCGAGGCGCGGGCGGCGTTTGATCTCAGCCAAGAAAGTGATCGCGTCCGCGAACGCTACGGCCGCAATGCCTGGGGCCAGCAGTGCCTGATGGCCCGGCGGCTGGTTGAGGCGGGCGTGTCTGTGGTCACGACCGAGTTTGATGGGCCGCTGTGTGGTCGGGTTGCCAACTGGGACGACCATGCGGTGAACCATCATGTGTTTGACGCGCTCGCCTATCGGGCACCGCCGTTTGATCAGGCCGTGTCGGCGTTGATTGAGGACCTGTACCAACGGGGCCTCGATCAGCGGGTGATGGTAATCGTGACCGGGGAGTTTGGTCGCACGCCACGGATCTCGCATGTGGCCAGCAGCGGCGGGGGCGTGGCCAGCGGTGCTGCGGGGACCGTCCAGCCAGGTCGTGACCACTGGCCGCGTGCCAACACGATGCTTTTCGCTGGTGGCGGCATTAAGACGGGCCAGGTGATCGGTGCGACCGATGCCAAGGGAGAGGATCCGATCGATCGCAGAGTTGGTCCGGATGACTTTCTGGCGACTCTCTACCAGCACCTGGGCATCGACCGGATTGATACCGGAATTGTTGATTTTTCCGGCCGTCCGGTCCTTCTCGCCCCACAGGGCACACCGATTCCCGAACTCACCGGCTGAATGCTTGTGACCTGCCCGCAACGCGTCCTATCCTTGAGGCATAGGAATCGTGTGAGCACGCGTGGGTGGGACGAGGTTTTCCGCGGATGGGATACTGGCAGGCAACACGGACGATGCGTCGGCGGCTGCGGTTGGCATGGCTGGTCGCTGCCTGCTGCGGGCTCGTGATTGCTGCCAGTCAGGCGTCTGCCCAGGACGATCTCGAACTCGTCTCGTTTGACCGCGATGTGATGGCGGTGCTGTCGAAGGCTGGCTGCAATGCGGGCACCTGCCACGGCAATCTTAATGGGAAGGGAGGCTTCTTCCTCTCGCTGCGAGGCCAGGATCCAGCCGCCGACTGGCAGGAACTCGTGGCATCCGCCGACGGCCGCCGGATCAACCGGATTGAGCCAGAACGCAGCCTGATTCTGCTCAAGGCGACCGCGGAAGTGCCCCATGGCGGTGGGCGGCGGTTTGGCCGAGACGATCCCGAGTGGGCGGTGCTGACGGACTGGATTCGCGAGTCGGCGACTGGGCCAGATGCGGAGGCGGCCGGCGTTGAAGAGCTCGTCGTCGAGCCCGCGGATGCGGTCGTTCTAGGGCCAGATGCGGCGGTGCCACTTTCGGTGATCGCCCGGTTTGCCGACGGCACCACCCGCGATGTGACACGGATGGCTGTCTACGAGCCGTCTGATCCGTTGGTTGGGGTGACGGCTGAGGGTGTCGTGGCCTTTGACCGGCCTGGACTGGCGACGGTGACGGTCCGCTACCTCCGCGGGCAGGCGGTGGCACGGGTGGCCGTTGTGCCACCGCGAGATGACACGGCGTTTGTCTGGAATGGTCCAGAGCCAGCGAACGTGATCGATGAAGAGATCTTTGCTCGGCTTGCCCAGCTGAGCATCCAGCCGGCTGCCGCAGCAGACGATCTCGTGTTTCTGCGGCGGGCATCACTCGATCTGGTCGGTGTGCTGCCGACGGCTGAAGAAGCGCAGGCATTCCTGGCCGATCCAGCAGCGGACAAGCGAGCAACCCTGATCGATGCCTTGCTCGCACGGCCTGAGTGGGCCGATGTCTGGGCGGGGATCTGGAGCGACCTGCTTCGCGTCGAAGAAAAGACGCTCGACGCCAAGGGAGTCGAGGTCTTTCACGAGTGGATGCGGCAGAGTTTTGCAGAGGGCAAGCCGCTCGATGTGTTCGTGCGAGAGATCATTGCCGCGCGTGGCAGCACCTATGAGGTGCCCCCGGCGAACTTCTGGCGTGCCCATCGCGAGCCGATCATTCGAGGCGAGACGACCGCCCAGGTGTTTCTCGGAGCTCGCATCGGCTGTGCGAAGTGTCACAACCATCCCTTCGATCGTTGGCTTCAGGATGAGTATCACGACTGGTCGGCCGTGTTCACCGGCATCGACTACGAGATCGTCAAAAACGAGCGCAAGGACGACCTCGACAAGCATGAGTTTGTCGGTGAACAGATCGTGCAGGTAAAGGATTTCGAGGAGCGGAAGAACCCGCGGACGAATCAGCCGGCAACCCCTCGGCTGCTCGGAGATCAGGGATACCCGGAAGGGGATCGGCTGGAGGCCTTGGCCAGCTGGATGACATCGGCAGACAACCGGCGGTTTGCCCGTTCGCAGGTCAACCGGATCTGGTTTCACTGCATGGGCCGCGGGCTGGTGGAGCCTGTCGATGATCTGCGTGACACCAATCCCGCATCACACCCCGAACTGCTCGAAGCACTGACCGTTCAGTTCATTGAATCAGGCTACGACGTGCGTGGCCTGGTGCGGCTGATCTGCACCTCGCAGGTCTACGGACTCGCCTCGCAGCATGCGGATGATGGGCCTCTTGTGAACGACGAGCGGCTCTATGCCAGGGCGATTGTGGGCAGGCGATCAGCCGAGCGGATTCTCGATGCGCAGGTGGCCGTGCTGGGAGCAGCAGCAGACTTCGCGGGCTATGAGGAGGGCACACGCGCCGGAGAAGTAGCCGGTGTGGAGAAGGTCCGTCGTAAGGCGTCTGACGGTGATCGTTTCTTGCGTCTCTTCGGCAAGCCTGAGCGGCTTCTGGCGTGTGAGTGTGAACGGAGCAACGAGCCCACGCTGTCGCAGGCACTCACGCTGGTGGGCGGCCCTGGGCTGCATGCACGCCTCGGCGACAGTTCGAATCGGCTGACCGAGCTGCTCGCCGCAGACCTCACACCCGAGCAGATTGTTGAGCAGCTGTTCTGGACCGCACTTGTGCGACCGCCGACGGCTGAGGAGAAGGCGGCTGCGGTGGCTGCGTTTGCAGCAGCGGCGTCACCACGTGAGGCAGCCGAAGATCTTGCCTGGGCGCTGGTCAATGCGAAGGAACTTCTCTTTCGCAACTAGCTGCCTGCTTTGAGCCTACCTGTGAGCTTTTTCATGTCGCACACCCATCGAGGCTGTCAGAGCTTTCATCAGACTGCGTTTGGCCGGCGGTCGCTGCTGACCGCGGGAGCAGCTGGGCTGTTGGGGCTGCAGATGACGGGAGCTCGCGGAGCCATCTCTGGTGGAGTTGATCTTCCCGTCCGAGCGAAGCGGGTGATCTTTCTCTTTCAGTGGGGAGGGCCGAGTCACCTCGACACCTTTGATCTCAAGCCGGATGCACCGGCCGAGATCCGTGGGCCACTGGCGGCGATTCCGAGTGTGGTGCCTGGGCTTCCCGTTTCGGAGCATTTCCCCGAGATGGCGAAGCGAATGGACCGGGTGACGCTGATTCACAGCATGACCCACACCATGAAGAACCATAACTCCGCCGGCTACTACGCTCTCACCGGCCATGCGCCTCCGAGTGATGATCAGCGGCTGCGAGACTCCCTCGACCTCTGGCCGGCCTATGGATCGGTGGTTGATGCCTTGCGTCCCAACCGCGGCGAGATGCCCACGTTTGTCTCGTTTCCGCACACGATTGCCGACGGCTCCGTGACGCCTGGACAGCATGCGAGCTTTCTTGGGAAGCGACACGACCCGTTCTTCTTCTCGGAAAACCCGGCCAAGAAGGGGTTTCATCTGCCGCAGCTCGCTCTGCCGGCCGACCTTGAGCTGTCTCGCATGCAGCGGCGGCGGGATCTGCTGCGGGTGGTCGATCAGCAGGCGGGACTGCTTGAGCGATCGGGTGAGGTG
>Ga0181600_10002276_pt1 | contig 14885 bp, 13 predicted proteins | sample 041ome_2_FD_132982 | JGI IMG/M metagenome (GOLD analysis project Ga0181600, IMG submission 132982) | Coastal salt marsh microbial communities from the Groves Creek Marsh, Skidaway Island, Georgia - 041406US metaG (megahit assembly) | ecosystem: Environmental > Aquatic > Marine > Intertidal zone... | reverse complement strand
TGATATGTAGATTTAGGATCGATATTATAACCACGCGCCGGCTGTATCCCGACTGCCGCCTTGCCAAATAGCAGGATCGGCAAATGCAGTGTGGTACCATCACACATCGGGTCATCCTCAACATCTCCCCAGCGCGCAATCACCGCATCGCGCACATCGGCCGGCATTTCAGAAAACCATTTTTTGTAGATCACAACATCCAGCTTTACGCGGCTTTCGCGGCCTTGCCAGCCAGCATTGGTTGGCCCAGCGCGCAGCTGCTTAATAAGATCAGCGCTATCGTCAGGAAGACCGCTAAACGCATAGCCGTCAGCGGCCAAAGCCTGTAATGACTGTACCACGCTTTGTGGGGTATCAAGGCCAACCCCGTTGGCAATGCGGCCATCTTTGTTTGGATAATTTGCCAGAATAAAGGCGATGTGCTTGGCGTTATTAGCCTTGTGACGCAACCGGCACCAGCCCGCCGCGAGTCTTGCCACAAAGCCAACACGGTCATGATTGACAGCATAATTAGTCGTCATGGCGTGCGTGACCGGATGCTTTGTTAACGGGCTTTTAAAGCCAATCGCGCGGCTTAAAATACGCCCGTCAAGTTCAGGTAGCGCCACATTCATCGCCAGATCACGCGCGGTTACGCCGGCTGTCGATTGCATCCATGCATTTTGTGTATTTGCCGCCAAAACAACCTGCAGCACCGGCGCATCAACTACGCCAAATGGCCCGACGGACCGCATCATCCCCCCGACATCAGCCGCCATATCAGCTAGTGACGGGTCTGAAACGGCAAAGCTCGTCATATTTAAGATAATATCAGCGCCGGCCGATTGCAGAATATCAGCAACAACTGCGGCACTGGCCGCTTCTTTCAGGCTGGCCGCAAAAATCGGCAGTGGGTTGAGCCCAACTGCCCGCACCGCATCAATCAACGCATCAATGGGGGCCACATCACCGGCCTGCATCAAGGCCCGGTAAAACACCATGGCCGCAACCGGCGCATCGGCCTGCCAGCGTGATTGGATAATCGCTAGGTCAGCGTCCTGCGCATCTGGCCAATACAGCCCAGCCCGCATTAAAGGGCGAATGGGCGGGGCATTATCTGTGTGATCAAGAATATCATATAGCTTGTGCAAAAACCCGACGGCATTATCGATGCCGCCAGCATCCAAATAGGCAGAAATAGCGTCACAAGTTGCCGCATCACACGACGATAAATAATGCAATTCCGGGTCCGGCTTGCCATCACCTGCCAAAAAAATTACCTGAACAGCTCCGCTGTCAGCAAGCGCCCGTAATTGTGTGACACCATACGACCAATAGCCACTGCCACCCAGTAATCTGACAACCAGAAGTTGGGCATGTTTGGCAGTTTTTTCTATATATAAATCAACTGAATAAGGATGTGTCAGGCTAAGATAATTGGCCACCCGAATTTCACGCCCAGCAGCCGCCTGACTAGGTAATACGCTCGCCTTTGACAGCAAGCTCACTTCGGTATCGGCCGAAGTTAGAATAACAATATCGGCCGGCGGCTGTGCTAAATCGACAGCCTCTTCCGAATCATAAAGCGCCCCACTTTCATCAATCTTAAGAAGATGCATTGGCGGCTAAATGATGTCCTGATTGGGGCATCGCCATCAGCTGTCCGCCCAAGCGCTCGGCAATGAGCGTTGCATCAAGTCCAGCTAGGCCAATCACCACAAGCCGCCCGGTAACGCCCTGCGTATCGCGTGCAAAATAACTATCCACACGGCGACCAACAGCCTGCACAACCAACGGCAAGGCTTTGCCATCTACCCGTAGCCGGCCTTTGGCGCGCAGCACACCGAATTCATGCGCGATGGCGGTTAAACTAGCCTCGATAGACGTCGCCGAACCAACCGTAGGCATATCAACAATAAAGGACGTAAATTCATCATGCCCATGCTCATGATGGTGGTGATGGTGATCATCGTCATCATGGTGATCATCGTGATCATCATGGTGATGATGGCTATGCTGTGCACGATGATGCGCTTCAGCTTCCATATCCAGCCCCAAAACAGCATCTAGAGACACTTGGCCTTGCGAGGCGGCAATAATTGGCGTTGGCGCCGAAAGATGTGTTTCAATCAGCGCACGTGCCGCGGCCATTTGACGGCTATCAAGCTGGTCAGCTTTTGACAAGACAATGATATTGGCCGCAGCGATCTGATCTTCAAATAATTCGTCAATCGGGCTATCATGATCAAGCTCGTCATCGGCCGCACGTTGTGCTTCCAAAGCCGCCAAATCATGCGCCACCCCGCCAGCCGCAACGGCTGGCCCATCAACAAGCGTAACCACCCCATCGAGCATCACCTGCGCCCGAATATCAGGCCAGCCAAAGGCCTGCACCAATGGCTGCGGCAGCGCCAGACCCGATGTCTCGATGATGATGTGATCAGGCCGCGGCGATTGCGCCAGTATCTTTTGTATGCTTGGCAAAAAATCATCAGCCACCGTGCAGCAGATACAACCATTCGCCAGTTCAATAACATCATCTAGCTGGCACCCGCTATCAGCGCATTCGCTAATCATATCAGCATCCATACCAACATCACCAAATTCATTGACAATCAGCGCCAGCCGCTTGCCTTTGGCATGCGTTATAATATGCCTAATCAAGGTGGTTTTGCCGGCACCTAGAAAGCCAGTAATGACGGTGGCTGGGATACGAGATGTGCTCATAGCTATTTTTATCTTTACTATATCTATCTTTACTGGGGTTACCGCGGGCTTTTTGTGTGCAAAAGCCGGAACCGTTGATCTAACGTGCTAGAGTGTCAGCACAAAGCCAATGTCTTGGCTCTGCGCCTAGGTCAAAACCCTATAAAGGTAGAGGATTACATAGCCGGAAAAACAAAGCTTTCGGCGTGTTCAACCAAATAGCTCAGCCCCACACCAGCGATCAACGCCCCCGCCAAACGTGGTTGCAAAGCCGCCGCTGATGACACGTTCCAGAGTGACCGCAAGGCTAATCCAGTAGCCACCACAATGGCAAGCTGTATCAGGCTAAAACCAGCCAGATAGGCAATAATCGGGGTTGTTTCAGCGCCAATCACCGCCGCCCCATACGCCCAACCGTGAAACACTCCGGCCACCGCGCACAAAGCGGTTGCGGGTAGCACCGCGGCAGTTTGCCCGCGCATCGCGACTCCGCCTGCCACGATTACAGACAGCGTGATAATAACTTCGGCAAATGGCAAGCTAACCAAGGCCACGCTTAACATCGTGCCCAAAATTGTCCCGGCAATAAACCCAAGAGGCATTGCCAGACGATAACGTTGCAGCGCCGCCAATACCCCAACTGCGACCACAAAGGCCAAATGGTCAAAACCAATGATGGGATGCCCAATACCAGACAGAAAACCGTTTACAGCGCTATCTGGCACGCCCCCACCAAGCGGGTGGTGCGCCATTGCTGTAGACAATGAGGCGGCCAGCATCATCGCCGCTAGTGTGAAAATTCTATGCATCTTACATGTCCCCCTAAAAGACTGAAATACTCTCCTAGTCTGGGTTTCACGCAAGTAAGTCTGCAAAACGCAGCATCACTCCACGGCAACCCCCGACCGTTGGCCTTTACACATGAAGCTAGGCAGGTCTCCTGGCTTACGGCCTTTTATTATGCTTGTCTGCCTTCCCAGGCGCTTTTGCAACAGCGTTGCACCTAGTGGTCTATAGACAAGCGACCAGCTTACAGTCGCGGGGACGGCTAAGGCGTTGCATGGCTTGTTTCATGCGCACCCTATTCCCTCATTAAGGCATGATGCTGAGCATCACAGCCACCTACTTCTTGTTGTGCTAGTGTTTCCACAAATGCACGATCAAAGTCAACCAATTGCGTCACTGATTGGCCTGTGATCGCCACTTTTGCAAAGTTTTATCAAGCCGCGAAAAATCAGCATCCGTTGCGGGCACTCCAAAGCGCAACAAATCCGGCCAAAGTGTAAATTTTCGGGTCCAAATGCCAGCATGCGCCAAATGGTTTTGCAAATCATGCGCCTCTGGCAGAATCACCGTTTGAAACAAATTTGTGCCACCCAAAAGCGTTAGACCATGTGCGCCCAAAAGCTGCGCCAGACGGTCACTTTGCGTGTCTAAAAACGCCAAATGCTGGCGCTGCCATGGTCCATCCGCCAAGGCTGCGGCGCCAATCTCTAGGGCAATACTGCTGACCGCCCACGGGCCAGCCGCCCGCTCCAAAGCTGTGATAGGGCCAACCGCGCCAATCGCAAAACCAAGCCGCAATCCAGCTAAACCAAAAAATTTTCCAAATGACCGCAAATGAATTATATGCGCGCACGACGCAAAGCGGCGCAGCACGGCCGCCTGATCAGGCCGCGCAAAAGCCCCATCAAGCACCAGAATGCCGCCGCGCGCCCTTACCGCATCTGCCACATGCTCAATCAAACCTTCATCATACTGACCGGTAGGATTGTTTGGCATAACCAAAACAGCATGGGTTGCGCTTTTTGGAAAAATCGCGGCAGCCGACACTCTGTGGCCAGCCCGCTGCCAGGCCGGGGCATGCTCGTTATAGCTGGGCACGGGAATCCATACCTCAGCCTTTGGGATAGCTAAAGCCGGTATCGCCTGCAACAAATTTTGTGTGCCAGGCCCGACCATCATCGCCAGAGTGTCAGGCACCTGATAAAATGATTTTGCCGCCGCCAGGCAGCGTTGTAGCTGCGTTTGCGTCGGCAACGCCTGACAACGCACCACATCAATGGCGGGCGCCGGATAAGGCACCGGACTTATGCCGGTAGATAGATCGAGCATGTCTTGCAGGGCGCACCCAAGCGACTGCGCTACCTGATCTGCATCACCGCCATGTTCCTGCTGCACCTTCACCATTCCCTACCCGTGACCGGACTTTGCCCCAAGACAAGATTATTCATTTACTAGCGTGATAATTCTGTTTGTCCAGACCGTGTTTTCAGACAGGCGCAAAAAACCTGACACAGTTTTGAAAGGCGGCAATTGTTTTTTTGCCTGCCTTACCCCACATATTCCTTAGTTTATCGTCTAGGAAGCGTGTTACCATGAGCCATTATTTTATAACCGGAGCCAGCGCCGGCATTGGCGCCGCGTTAGCCACGCAGCTCACCCAATCTGGCCATACGGTAAGCGCCATTGCCAGACGCGAAGATCGCCTTAGCGAAATGGGGCGGGCTATGCCGTTATTTTTTGGCAAAGCTGCTAATGTTTGCGATGCAGCGGCGGTAGCTGCCGCGGTCGCCGACAGCCAGCATAAATGTGGCGAAATTGATGTCGCCATCCTGAATGCTGGCATTTATGTGCCGCAAGATGGCAGCGCCATAACCCCGGGCGTGTATGCCAACCATATGGATGTCAATTATATGGGTGTGGTAAATAGTTTGGCGGCAATCGTTCCCGGCATGATCGCAGCCGGTCGCGGTCATATTGTGATCATATCATCGGTTGCCGGATGGCGCGGGCTACCCAAAGCCGCCGCCTATGGCCCTACCAAAGCGGCATTAATCTCACTCGCTGAATCGCTATATTTCGACCTCACCCCGAAAGGCATTAAAATTCAGGTTATGTGCCCGGGGTTTGTTGATACCGAAGCCACTGCCGTAAATGATTTTGAAATGCCCGGACTTTTGTCCGCAGATGCTGCTGCTAAACATATTATGTTTGGGCTAAAAAAAGACATTTTTTCAATTAGTTTTCCAAAGAAGTTCACAAGAAAAATGATGTTTTTACGGTATTTACCGGACCGTCTTTATTTTTCACTTGTCGGCAAACTGACTGGTAAATTCTAATTTGGTAAATTCTGATTTGGTAAATGCTAGATTGGCATAGCCTAACATGAGTTTGGATATATCATAATTCATCGCCATAAGCGCGGATGGGAGATCTTTGAATGGCACATAAACCGCACCCGGCCGAGGCCTATGCTGAGGCATTTGCCACGCTCACCCCCGATACTATTGATGATTTGTGCGGCTTAGTCAGTGACCATATTTACTTTTCTGACCCGTTTAACAAGATTACTGGAAAGGCTGGCTTCCGCGCCGTTTTTGACCATATGTACGCGGTATGTGACGCACCGGCCTTTGACATCACCGATTGCGCCCATTCTGAAACAGCCAGCTATTTGCGATGGCGCATGACTGGCCGGATAAAAAGCTGGCCGCATACCCCGCTAAATTTTGAGGGCATGACCGAAGTTAGATTCGATGCAACAGGAATGGTTACACATCACATCGACCATTGGGATAGCGCCAGCCAGCTACTGCAAAATCTGCCGGTTATCGGCTGGGTGGTTGGCAGTATTCGTCGGCTATTCCGGTTGCCACAGCCTTAATGATCTTTATGCATTAGCAGCATTTGCTTGACATCAATCATGCCAGCGCGAAACCCGCCTTCACAATAGGCAAGATATAATTCCCACATATTTTTGAAACGATTATCAAATTTATCACCTGACAGGGCTGGCCACGCCGCCAAAAAGCGGCTGCGCCACTCTTTCAAGGTGCGCGCATAGTGGGCAGCGTAGCCATGTTCGGCAACAAGCCGCAAGCCAGCCCCTGCCACCGGGGCTTCAAGCATCGGCATAGACGGCAACATGCCGCCGGGGAAAATATATCTCTGAATAAAATCAGGTTGTTCTCGGTAAGACTGAAACGCACCATCATCAATGGTGATGGATTGGATGACGGCACGCCCACCAGTTTTAAGCATGCGTGAAATCGTTGCAAAATAGGTTGGCCAATAGAGCTGTCCCACCGCCTCGAACATTTCAATAGAGACAATTTTGTCAAAGCGGCCGCGCAAATCACGATAATCCATTAATTTCAGATCAACCTTGTCATGCAATCCGGCTTTAACAAGATTGCTTTTTGCATAGGCCAACTGGGCCTGTGAAATGGTTATGCCGGTCACATGCGCACCAATATGCTCAGACACATATTTGGCAAAACCACCCCAGCCACAACCAATTTCAAGCACCTTATCATGCGGCTGAATATCAGCTAATTCAGCTAATTTTTTGTATTTGTTGGTTTGTGCCGCGGTTAAATCATCATTGTCTGTCTCAAAAATAGCCGATGAATAGGTCATCGTTGGATCAAGCCACGCTTCATAAAAGCTGTTGCCAATGTCATAATGATGCGCAATGTTTTTTGCAGATCCCTGTTTGCTGTTGCGCCGCAGTCGATGGAACAGCTTTAATCCCCATTGCCGCAAAATGCCGGTTTTTAATGCCTCTTCAAGATATGTGTCATGCCGCACCGCAAGCTCGATTAATTCCGGCAAATGTGTGCTACTGACCTCACCATCCATAAACGCTTCACAAAACCCCATTTTGCCATCACGCACCATGCCGCGAAGCGCAGCAGGCGTATGAATATGCAAATCTGCATGTGGCCCCTGTTCTGGCCCTGAAAATTTATGTTGGCTCCCATCTGGCAATGTCAGGCTCAGCGTGCCGCATTGCAATTTGGCAAGCATGGCGAACAAAAACTGTACGTGACGTTGATACAAAAAACCGTAACCCATCGTTCTTATAACCCATGATGCATATTATGCGCCCGCGACCATGCTGATTTTGGCGGGTCTGGACGCTTGTAAAACTGAATTTTCTTGATCCACAGCTTGACCGCCTCACTGTGAATCGACACCCAAGGGCGCAGCGGCCATTGGCCGGTTTGCCAAAGGCATTTTAGGATTGCGGCACTGTCTAATACGATCAATTTACCCCGCATAGTTGCGGTTAGGGCGGCCTTAGCCCCGATCATATAACGCATCACCAACCGCATGCGGGTGCGATCATGGCGCATCAGCAAGCGGTACTCGCCGGCGACCGGGAAAAATGGTGATACATGAAAAATTTTCTGCGCCTGAAGACAGCAAGATTTTCCGGTAGGCGCGCCAACATAGGCATGCATATCGCCAAATGTGTTACGTACCTCATAAATGTAAAGAACATCATCACCTTGGTCATTTTGGGCGACATAAACAGATAGCGGATTAAAAGCAACGCCAAGAATGCGGGGAAATGTCAAAAGCTGCACCCGCGCAACGTGGGTATTCGGCAGAATTTTGCCAGCAATCTGGCGTACATAATCAGCCAGCCCCACCAGCGGGCGCTTATGGCCAAAATTCGGGCCATAATCACGTTCATAAAAGCTCAAAAGATTGAATGCACCAATCGAGAATAACCGGCTTTGCGTGCTGGCTTTGACAAGCTGGTCTAGGTCCAGCCAAATCGACAAGCCACGCCGCGCCAAAAAATGGCTTGGCTGCCCATGCCGCGTGTGGTGAATGTCTGAAACAAAAAGTGCGCAAGCTGGCATCACACAGCTCCCTGCAGCGCCGGCAAGCCGCTCTCATAGGGCAACACATCACCCGCCCATGGCACTGGCACACCCAGCGTTTTCGCAATCGCAACGGCCGATTTGAGGCCATCTTCATGAAACCCATAGCCGGTCCACGCCCCAGCGAAAAACACGTGGTTCCGACCTTGTATATCTGCCAGACGGGGCTGTGCAGCTATTGCTGTGGCGTCAAAAATGGGGTGCCGATAGGAATAGCTGCCATGCGTCAGCTCGGCCCGTGGCATTACCACCGGGTTCAGTGTTTCATACAAAGGATAGGCAAGATCAATCGACTGCAAGCGGTTCATCCAATAGGTTAGGCACAGGTCATTTTGTTGTGTCTCATACCCCATATAATTCCAGCTTGCCCACGCTCCACGGCGCTTTGGCATCAGGTCCGGGTCGGAATGTAACACCGCCAGATTGGGGTGAAACCGGAATGCCGACAAGATGGCGCGCTCATCATCTGCCGCGTCTGCCAATAGGTGCAGTGATTGATCGGCATGGGCTGCCAAAATAACCTTATCAAACCATACTTCACCCTGCCCTGTGATATCAAGCACCACCCCACTCTGGGCGCGGCGCACCGATGTCACATTGGTCGCAAGATGAATATTTCGGCCAAGCGCAGCAGCAATACGTTTAACATATTCGCGTGACCCGCCTGACACAGTGCGCCATTGCGGCCGATCAATAAAATTCAGTAATTTGTGATTTTCCATAAAACGCATAAAGGCACGCACCGGAAAATCCATCATGCCGGCACTATCAGCTGACCAAATGGCCGCACCCATAGGGATAAGATGGTCATGCACAAAGGCATTGCCATAACGCTGGCGCTGGACAAAATCGTCAAGCGTTTCAAGATCCGGCCCATCATAGGCATAGCGCGGCGCGGTGCGGTAAAACCGCACAAGATCAGCCAGCATCGACCAATAGCGGGGCTTGGCAAAATTGGCTGGCTGGGCCAGCAAGCCGGCTAACGACCCCTCATATTCCATGGCTCCACCGCCAAGCGAAACGGAAAATGACATATCAGATGTTTGATCGGGCACATCTAGCCGCGCAAACAAGCCCATAAGGTTTGGATAATTTAGCGGGTTATATACAATAAAGCCTGTATCTACTGGCACCGTCACATCGCCAAAACGGGCATCGACTGTATGGCTGTGCCCGCCAAGCCGGTCGGCATTTTCGAAAAGATGCACATCGGCGAAATCGCGCAAAAGATAAGCAGATGCCAACCCAGAAATACCAGAACCAATAACCGCAATACGCATCAACACCCTGCCTTGTCATCTACCAAGAAAATTATAGTGAAGTTTGGCTATTACACCAGTGTCTTTATTGTTTATTCGTCACAAAGATTGGCTACCCAAACGTGCTAAATTAGCGCTATGTTATTGACCGTCAAACGGCACCCCGACACCATCAAAAACCATCATGAGAGTGCGATGCGATACAACAATCTTGGCCGAACCGAAATAAAAGTCAGCGAAATATGCCTTGGGTCAATGACGTGGGGCACCCAAAACACCAGTAAAGAGGCACATGCGCAAATCGACATGGCGCTAGATTACGGGGTGAATTTCATTGACACCGCGGAAATGTATCCGACCACACCGCTTGGCAAAGAAACGCAAGGCGACACTGAACGCATTATTGGCGAATGGGTTGCCAGGTCTGGGCGGCGCGCCAATGTTATTATTGCAACCAAGGTCAGCGGAAAAGGCTATAAAAACGTGCGCGATGGCGCCGCCATTTCGCCAGCCACCATCACCCAAGCCATCGACGCCTCTTTGCGGTCATTGCGCACCGACTATATCGACCTTTATCAGCTGCATTGGCCTAATCGTGGATCATATATGTTTCGGCAAAACTGGACCTATGACCCATCGGCGCAGGACACTGATGAAACGCTGGACCATATGATTGAGGTTTTGCAGCACTTAGACAGTTTGCGCGCCGCCGGCAAAATCCGTCATGTCGGTCTGTCAAACGAGACTGTCTGGGGCACCATGCGATGGCTATCAATAGCTGCGGCACATAATTTACCACGCATGGTAAGCATACAAAATGAATACAGCTTGCTATGCCGTCTATTTGATCTGGATATGGCCGAAATGGCGCATCATGAAAAAGTTGGACTTTTGTCATTTTCGCCACTCGCTGCCGGCCTATTATCTGGAAAATACGCCGATGGCGCCATTCCAGACGGGTCGCGCCGCAGCATCAACGCCGATCTTGGCGGACGCATAAATACACATCTATGGCCAGCTTTAGACGCCTATATTGAGGTTGCCCGCACCCACAATCTTAATCCGTGCCAAATGGCTCTGGCGTGGGCCGCAAAACGGCCTTTCATGACCTCACAAATTATTGGGGCAACAACAAACGCGCAACTATCTACCGCGCTTGAATCGACGAAAATTGAATTATCGGACGCGGTTATGCGTGACATCCAAAATGTCTATCGGCGGTACCCGATGCCCTATTAAAAACAACAAGACAAAACCCAGCTTTACGGCTTAATCTAGGGACGTTGCAACGTGTGACTTTGTAAAAATTATTCACTAAAAAGCTAAATGGACAGTAACAAAATGACAAAAAATAGATTTAATATCGCGGTTATCCCAGGTGACGGCATCGGTAAAGAGGTGATTCCTGAGGGCCTACGAGTATTACAGGCGGCGATGGCGCGGTTTAATATTAACCTGCATTTTGATCATTTTGACTTTTCCAGCTATGATTATTACGCCAAACACGGCCAAATGATGCCAGATGACTGGAAACAGCAAGTCGGCAATCACGATGCCATTTATTTTGGCGCAGTTGGCTGGCCTGCTGAAATTCCTGATCATGTGTCGCTGTGGGGATCGCTGATACTGTTTCGGCGTGAATTTGACCAATATGTGAATTTGCGCCCAGTAAAACTGATGCCTGGCGTCACCTCGCCCCTTGTCGGACGGCAGCCTGGCGATATTGACATGATGATTGTACGTGAAAACACTGAAGGCGAATATTCGTCAGTGGGCGGCCGCATGTTCCCCGACACCGAACGAGAGTTTGTTACACAACAATCGGTTATGACCCGGGTTGGCGTTGATCGGGTTTTGAAATTTGCCTATGAGCTAGCGCAAAGTCGGCCACGCAAAAAACTAACGTCTGCCACCAAATCAAACGGCATTTCAATCACCATGCCCTATTGGGATGCACGGGTGGCAGCGATGGCAAAATCCTATCCAGATATTGCCACCGACATGTTCCATATTGACATATTGGTTGCCCATTTTGTGCAACACCCAGATTGGTTTGATGTTGTCGTAGCCTCTAACCTGTTCGGCGATATCCTGTCTGATCTGGGGCCAGCCTGCACCGGCACTATTGGCATCGCACCGTCTGGCAACATCAACCCTGAGCGCAAATTTCCATCACTTTTTGAACCTGTGCATGGATCAGCGCCCGATATCGCCGGAAAAGGCATTGCCAACCCCATCGGACAGATTTGGGCGGGCGCCATGATGCTTGATCACCTCGGGTTTGCAGATGCCGCATCCTGCATCACCGATGCCATCGAGACAGCCTTGGCCGACCCAACTACACGTACCGGCGACCTTGGCGGCAGCGCCACCACGATAAGCTGTGGCAGTGCCATCGCTGATATTGTGCGCGGGTAACGCATGGTGTTTTCGCTGGACAAACGGCTGGAACAGGACAGCGTTTTAGCCGCCAGCCATGCCGACATGCAAATTCGGCTGATGAACGATAGCCGGTATTTTTGGGTGATTCTGGTGCCGGTCATCAGCCCTGATGAGCAAAAATATGCGGTAACCGAGCTGCATGAATTACCAGACGCCACCGCCAGAACCTTATGGCAAACCGCCGCCTATTTGGGACACCAGCTAAAAGCCCACACCGGCGCCACAAAAATCAACACCGCGGCAATCGGCAATATTGTTAGCCAGATTCACCTGCATATTGTGGCGCGCCACGACACTGACCCGGCCTGGCCAGCCCCAATATGGGGGCATGGCACACCCGTGCCGCTAGCGCCTGATGAACGCGGCAACCGGCTCGCGGCGCTTCAAGAATGGGCCAGCCAGCTGTCCAACACTGTGTGAAGACCGTCTGCCGCCAGCTCTAAAACATGACACGTAACAACGCTGTGCAACGGCAGCAGCGCGTACAAATGGGGAAACAAAGCGCCGCCTCTTGCGGGCTCCCATTTGATATCAAGTGGCGCGCTATCAATTGTTAACAAGCATAAATTCCTGCGCCCAGCAAAATGCTGAGCCAGCGTATCGCGCAGCTGGTCGGCCGTTGAAAAATGAATATAGCCGTCCTGCAGATCAATGTCCGCGCCCCTAAACACTCCAGCCTTTTGGGCATCCTGCCACAAACCAACATCACAGACCTTATAGATAAATCGAGGGTGCATTTTGTCCCCATTTCATTGCCGCTTACTAGATATTCGAATATTAGATAGCATAAATATTTTATCGGGGCAGATGCTTGACCTTTTACCGCACAATACGCATCTTTAAGCCATGCCGCATAACACATCACCATCAAAGACAGCTCAGCCAAACAAGCAATCCACCTCTGTACGGCGATTAGAACAATTAACGATTTGGCCTCACCGGTCATTATCACCAAAAGGTTTTGCCATCGTCATGGGGTTTCTGGCTAGCTTTTTATTTATTATTGGGCTTGGCTTTTTTCTGGCTGGGGCATGGCCGGTTATCGGTTTTTTGGGGCTTGAATTGTTGGTTGTGTGGGGGGCATTTAAGCTAAACTACCGATCTGCGCGCCACCTAGAAACCATCCAGACGACCACTGAAAACGTTACCATTGAAAGCGAAGACCCGGCCGGCCAACGGGCAAAAACATCATTTCCCCTTGGGTGGCTGCGGGTGCATTTGTCACCAAACACATTACCTCCGCTAAAATCACGCCAGCCCCAAAAAATTATTTTATCCAGCCATGGCACGCATGCAGAAATCGGAAAATTCCTGCATCCCGCCGAAAAAGCCAGCCTATCGCGCAACATTGACGCCATGCTTGATCGCGCCCGCGCGGTTCGTGATTCCAATTAGCCAGCGGTTCTGCTTTTATGATGCCGGGCGGCTTGCGGTTTGTAATGCGGTCCATACACGGCAGGGCGTTGCCGGCATTTCAAAATCATCAACACCAGCCGACGCCAGCGCATCGGCCACCGCATTCATTGTTGCGGCTAAGGATCCGACAGTGCCAGCCTCGCCGACACCTTTGGCGCCAAGCGGGTTAACATTGGTTGGTACAGCTAATGTGGAGATGCGGAAATGTGGCAAATCGCCAGCAACAGGCATCTGATAATCCATAAACGATCCGGTGATGAGCTGGCCCTGTGCATCAAATAGTAGAATTTCACCAAGCGCCTGACCGATGCCCTGCGCAATACCGCCATGCATTTGCCCCTCGACCAAATCAGCATTCAGAACAGTGCCAACATCCTCGACAACGACATAGTCACAAAACTGAATTTTGCCAGTTTTTGGATCTATTTCTAGCTCGCAAATATGGCAGCCATTCGGGTAGGTGACATCCGGCGGCAGGAATTCCCCTAATACACTGACACCACCTGCAGTATTGCTATGGCTGGCAATGTCTTTCCAGTTCAACTGTGTGCCATCTGCGGCGCTGAAGTGCCCATTGTCATAGGCTATATCTGCCGCCCCGCATCCTAACGCCGCTGCCGCAATGCTCTGGCCCTCGCTAATAAAGGCATCTAGCGCAATTTTAACAGCGGCAGTGCCAACCACAGTCGCAGCAGACCCGCCATTGCCCCGCCCGGACGGCAGCAAATTTGTGTCGCCTTGCGCGTAAATAATCATGTCTACCGGCACGCCTAAATGCTGTGATGCCAAGCGCGCAATAGCGGTTTCATGCCCCTGCCCCACCGACATTAGCCCCGGCGCGATGGTTATGGTGCCATCTGATGACGCGGTGATCCGCGCCACATCTTTACGGATCTGTTTGAACGGCCCGCCGGCCACCTCAATGGGGTTTGAAATGCCAATACCGCGCAACAAACCTTTTGATTCAGACTGCGCCCGCCGTTGCAAAAACCCGTCATAATCTGCAGTTTTAGCTGCCGCCGCGACAATTTTTGGGAAATCCCCACAATCATAGAGGAATGAGAGGCCGGTTTGGTACGGCATCTGGTCTGGGGTTACCAGATTTTGCTGGCGTAATGCCAACGCATCACGGCCGGTTTCACGCGCCGCCTTGTCGATCAGCCGTTCGATGATATAGGTGGCTTCTGGCCGACCAAAACCCCGGTAGGGCGAGGTCTGCATGGTATTGGTGTAAAAAAATGTTAATTCGCTGGCGATCATCGGCGTTTTATACTGCCCGGCAATGCCGCCAATATTATTCAACATACCTTTGGTGCGCCGCGACAGATACGCACCGGTGTCGGTTTTGACCTCTACCCACAAGCCGGTAAAATTGCCGGCATCATCAAGCCCCAAAGATGCGGTG
>Ga0181600_10002267_pt1 | contig 14904 bp, 13 predicted proteins | sample 041ome_2_FD_132982 | JGI IMG/M metagenome (GOLD analysis project Ga0181600, IMG submission 132982) | Coastal salt marsh microbial communities from the Groves Creek Marsh, Skidaway Island, Georgia - 041406US metaG (megahit assembly) | ecosystem: Environmental > Aquatic > Marine > Intertidal zone... | reverse complement strand
CAACGCACAAGCAGTCGTAACAGTTTAGAAAAAGCAACATTAACTCTATTCAACTGAAATCGTTCAAGCATATTCAAGCGAAATTCTCTCATCAAGACAACCGATTCAGTTATTGAATCTATAATCGCGTGGTTTAATTGCACCTCCCTAACACCAACACCTTTTGAATAGCGGTATAGCATTACTTTAAAGCCGCCAAAAATAATAGCTCCAGCACCCAGCAAAACAAGTGTTGCAACTGGCTCGGCAAGAAACATGACAGTGAGTAGCGCGATGATAAAGACGGTTGAAGTTACCAATTCTATGAACTGGAGAAGAAGCAATGAGGCAAGTTCTAACTGTTTCGTAATGTCACTGATGTAATACCCCTGTCTAGATGATAAAAAATCATCAAAATCCATAAACAACAATGATTGATTTATCTTTAATGTAGCCTCTTTTTTAAAAGAATAAGTAAAATAACTTCTAAAACCTTCCCTAGCCACAATGAACACACTTTTTAAAACAATAAGAAGCGCAAATACTATCGATACATTTATCAAATTCATATCTATATTAAAGTACGCAAAGCTATTCTTAAAAAAGTCTGCCAGAAAAGATTCAGACTCAATTCCAATAATACCGTCCATCAATGGCAGTATCATCGCAAACCCAAGAGACTCCATGAGAGTCGACACTAAAACGAGAATTAATAGTAAAAAGGTTAGGACTTTTCTTTGATTGAAAAGAGACAAAATTTTAGCACGAGGGCTTAAATCAATATTTGGCATGAGAGAAACACAAATACTGACTAATTTAAAGATGCTTCTTCATTACTTCAGAAAGATCATTGATTTTGTTTTTTTCAGAATAGTTATTTAGGTCATTCAAAAAATCTTTAATCGCATCGCCGAACTCTTCTTTTGTGAGTCTTTTACCCTTGGTCAAATATATATATTGAACATAATCGTTAACTAATGGTGCAACTCCATTAATTGCAGACTCACAACCCACGCAAGCGCGCGTTGGTGGGACTATGTTTTTCTCTTTTGGAATAAACTTCTTCCTTAATTTCTCCGACTTTTCCGAATCCCAAATATTCTGTAATGTTTCTTCTTTTATATTCCCTACGACAAGATCTGCCTCGTAATCTCTGCAACATAAAGTAACATCACCATTGTATGTAACATGCGCCCCAAGAAATGGTTGTCTGCAATATTCATATCCTCCAAAGAGGTTATCTAATTGCATAGAGCTTGTTTCGCTTCCCTTACGCTCATCCCCAAGTGATATAGACACTCCATTATCGTTGTTAGTTGCGTTATTTTTATCAATTAAATTAAAGTTCACGCCAGTTACAAAGTCATACTTGCTCTGCAACTTCATGATATCAAGTAAATCATATAGATTTTCTTCGCCTATCAACGCTTTTATTGTTACATTTATTTTATTTTTATTATTTAAGTTATATTCTTTTATCTTCTCAAATGACTCGATCAATAATTCAAACTTCCCACCCCTCCTAAACAATTCATACATCTCTTTGGAGGCGGATTCGAGTGAAATCCTGTATAAATCTATCGCATCAGGATTATTTTCTTTCAATGAAATTAATTTATCTGGAAACTGTGCATTCGTAGAAATATTAATTTTTATGCCATTGTTGTGAAGCTTTTTTACAAATCTATCCAGATCATGATGAATAAAAGTCTCACCGACTGTCTGCAGCGCAACATTATTAATACCGGATGCCGTTATTTGATTTACTGCATGATCAAATAAATCATATTTCATCAGTCCCACTTTGCGCTTTGACTCCTTTGTCTGACACATCACACAGTTCAAATTACAACTATTCGTAATTTCAATGTGAGAATTTTTTGGTGTGACTAGTTTATTTGTAGGACTTGGCCTCAAGTCAAAACTAGTTAGTGAAGCTAATATTTTATTTTTTAGTGCGTAAGGAGTAGATCCATACCATGACTTTAAATGCAAATATTGATTTATCGCTGTTTTAGGTAGTATTTTTTTAAAGAGCTGTTTAGTCGTCATATGCGCCTCACTTAATTTCTTTAATCCTGAAGAGCCTTTAAAAACAACTCTGTATTTAAAACTTTCCACTCCATCGCTCTATCTGTAAGTATTGTATCTAATTTTTGAGACGATATTCCAAGTAATTTCTTCGTTAGTCCATAATTACCTTTTACTAAAGCACAACCTGCCTCATTTGGATAACCCGAATAACCTTGCTTTTTAAATAATAGGTCAGCATCAAAGATCTTGATAAATAACTTTTTCAACAATGGTTTGGTGATCATTAAAGGATCAGTAGATGCCAAGTTTATTTTATATTTAGCCGGAATATTGATGGCGAACTCAAGCATATCTTTCGTAACAAAAAAGCCCCTGCTTTCAACCGAATTTGCCATGGACATAAGATCAGATGATCTCAACCCCACGGTTTCCATTTCTATAAGGCTGTCAAGATAAAGTACCGCCTGAAGCATTCTGTCTTGTGCATCATCAATGTGAGAAAACAAAGCCAATGCATTTTCCCATTCTATTTTTTTTAGATCTCTGAATTTCTGCCTGTCATGTTGGTTAAGTACCAGTGTAGAACCAACGAACCCACTATAGGGCGATGGGTTCTCATCCGGAATCCGTTTGATAGATGCAAAATTCTTATAGTATTCGTAGCCACCAAATAATTCGTCAGCACCATCACCACCAATTAAAACCTTGTAGCCATTATCACTTACATACTCACTGAGAATCATCTGAGATACAAATGAGTGCGTAGCCATCATGGTTTTATATTCACCATAAAATCGATCCATCATGCGAGTAAATCTTTCTTCTGAAACATCAACTGCATGAACCGGGCTAGAGAGGTATGGCTCAAACCTGGAAACAGATTTACTGACAATATCTTTTTCACCAAATTGCAGTGTCACTAACCATGGTGACTGGTCAGACTGCTGATCCATGAACCAGGACGCTATACTGGAATCCACACCACCGCTAAATATAGAAGCACAACCGATATCTGGGCTTAATAAGCTTGCACTGTTCCTACAAACTCTCTCGAGCTCTTCCAGTAACTCTTGTTCATTACAATTCGCGTAGGTTTCTGATTTAGATTCTGAAATCAAGCTTTTAAGTGAAGAATCATAAATCGTAGCTTGAGAATAAGAGTTAAGATTAATTTCAATAACCTTTCCAGGAGAAATAACATGAATACCCCGGAATAGCGTTGTCTCATGCGTCAGCAAGTGTCGAGTGAAAAAATAGTCCTGAACAAGTGAAGTGTTAACTTCATGCTGACCCAAGTAATCAATAATTGAGGAAGTTTCAGAGGCAAAAATGATTACCTGCTCATCTTCGAATGTGTATAAAACTTTTTCTCCAATCAGGTCCCTAGCAACATGTAGTTTGCCTGTTTCAGAGTTGAAAACACTATAGGCATACATACCGTTTAATAATGGCGCTACCTCTTGAGCAGTTAGCACATCGTAAAGATTGACCAACACCTCGGTATCAGTCCCAGTTTTCAAATCGAAACCGTTTAAATAACGCCTCGAAAGTGAGGCGAAATTATAAATTTCACCGTTGATAACAATATTAAGTTGTCCTGACCTGGAAACCTGGTAGTGATTCAGGGCCTCATCAGGCGTCCCTGTAATTGAAAGGATTGTCTGACCCATGTAGAGACGACCATTGTGTAAGAGAGAATCAAAAAAATGATCCGGGCCACGATGGGTCATTTTTTTCAAGATAGCCTGACACCTGACCTTATCCAGTCGTTCACTGGTTTTTGATATGACAACTAGTATTCCACACATTACTTTTAATCTTTTTTACCAGCACCTGAGCCAGAATACTCACCCAATGAGTCCACAATAAAATCGGCAATCTGGACCAACCCTCTGGATTCACCAAGGTTCACACGCCTGGATAATGACCTCACTTTGGCACGCCTGTCCTCATCATCTAGCGAAAACCACGCTTCATAAGACGAAATCATTTTTTCTGAAGTTACTTCGACATAGTCATACTCAGACAAAAAGCTCGGGGAATGAGCATCGTTAATTGCAATAACCGGAATATCTTCAGCAACAGCCTGCCAAATAGTGGTTGAAGTGTGCGACATGGAAATCACAATATCAGCAATAGCTAGCAGGTCTTCAAACTGGTCGTGTTTCAAGAACCTGGGCTTGGTTGAGTGAATTGTGAAAATATTATCCACTTCATTGAGGCTATTTACGACATCATCAGTCAGATGAGACAGCTCATTTTTTTTGCCTTTCAGGATAAACAGGTCAGATGGATTGCCCAGCGCTAACTCAATAACTCCGCTTACAAAACGGTTAACTTCATCACGTCCCCATTGAGTGAAACCGACTTCCGAAATCTGCATAGCAGTTGCAACAGCAACCCTTTCATGGCGCTCCACTAATTCCCTTAGCTCATCAGAGAGTCCTTCGGATGTTGACTCAAGTGATTTCCTGACAAATTCGACTGGAACTATCTGCCCGATATTTCCGCCATACTTGTTTTGTAACCCGGCATCCAGATTATTCAGTGAAAAATAAACATCCAGCATGTTGTAATCAAATGACCTGAATGGTGGATAGAAAAATGACTCGTTGATCGCCATTATCCTTTGTTGACGATCCTTGTAATGTGACAACAGAACAAAAATAGGCTTATCAACCAACACACCAACAATAACCTTGCTCCCTGTTGCTACTGCTGAACGCGCCAAAAAAATATTTTTTATATAGCCCTTAATATCATTAAGAAACAAAGCATTTTTCTTCTGAACTGAAATTACAGAAGCAATTTCAGATAATTCAGAAAAGAAATTCTCTAGCACAATGCCACTTGCGCCTTTGAGGCCATTTAAAAAGTTAAATCCATACTTCTCAGGCTTTGAGGCATAAAGAGCAATGGCACCCGTGCAACTGATATTTTTCTGTTGCAAATAGCCACATAACTTATCTTTCATACCGAGATCTGGATATGCCTTCTTGCGCAGGTACAGCACATCTCCTGGTGAGACATCACCCTTGTAGAGAACCGTGGAAACAAAAGCTTTTAAAGCATAAAACATCAGTGTCCAATATCCATAAACAAGGAATAATGGGAAAAGCAGGTAATCAAGAAAAGACCCAACCTTTCTTTCAAAGATTTTTTTGTTGTAGCCACCGCCTAGCGCTATGCATTTTTCATTATTACCCTGCAAGGTAATGTTTAGCACTTTTCTGAATGAGTAGTAGTCGAGGTACTGAATGTCGTATTTTTTCCTGAAGTAAATGTCGGCAGGTTCATGGTGAACAGAATCGAAATACTCAGAAAAATAACTTTTCAGGTCAGCTCTGGACTCCTCCATGATGTCCACATACTGACTGCTATTTGGAAAAGTAATAATTTCTCCACCCAAAAAAACGGCATTTGCTTCCCACTCATATAATTTAAAACCCAACGCTCGTAGAATTTTTGCAATAAACATCTGGGATTGATTGGGTTTGTACAGCGCTAAAAGCATCTATGTCGTACTCAAATTATTTCTGCGTCTACAATGAAATTATTTTAACCAATTTGGTCAGTGTACATGCCGTTAAAAACGAGTACTTATAAGGTCTAAACTGCAAGTAGTGCCAGCTTTCAGCCTAGCTTGGGCATACCTGAAAATCCTGCCTTGAAAGAGCGGGATACGTGATAGAGACTCCATCCATAACCTAACTTAAGAATTAATCAATCATGGTGATAAGGCGACTGAATTATATCAGGAAGTTGAGCTTTACCCTGAGAAAGATACGTTTCAGCAAGAAGCCAATCTTCAGGTTCATTTATATCAAAACCTTCCAGTCCCTGAGTAATAAAAGGCACAATTGTTTCACCTGCAATGCTACCTTGTTCAAGTGCAATTGCAGACCAAGCAATCTCTAGGCTCGCATCCTGAACATACACTTCGGGTAATGCTGCGTACTGGCTACTGTGCCAAGGAGTATCACCGTTACTAAAGGGCAAAAGAGGCAGCATCCTTTCACCCTTGATAACCCACATTTTTCCTGGATGCTGGCTACATTTCATCACGGCACGTAAAGAGTCGGCATCTCGATTTTCTTCGAATACTGCCCACGCTCTTTGAATTGTTTGGGGCAGTCGGAAAGGACTGGTGGGCCGCAAAATACTGAAAATATCGTATTCACGACCAGTTTTTGCCAGCTCACCCAACAGCCAAGTTACCCATTCAATATCAGGGGACTTATCCCCTGATATTGAAACGTCTCTCAAAAATGGAACTTCTGCGCCGTAATACCTAGCTATATCAGCATATTCATTGCTGTCAGTGGCACAGATCACAGAGTCAAAAACTTCACTCTCAATTGCCGCCCTGACCGTGTAAGCCAAGATTGGATGTCCCGCTAATGAGCGAATATTTTTCCCAGGAACCCTTTTGGAGCCCGACCTGGCTGGGATGAATGCTACCTTTTTCATTTATGCGTGAAAATCATTTAAACATTGAGTTCAACGAACTTCTATTTCACTTTCTTGGGTTGTCGGAAGTCCGGTGCTGTCATCAATACCAAACTGTTCTTCTACCCGCACCCTGTCATTAAAATGAGGAGTAGAAACCTCAATCCTGACGACATCAGTAATTGCTTCTTCCTGGTGTATGCATCCAGCAGGGAAATGAAACCAGTCACCCGGACCAACTACCTTTTCCACAAGGTCACCATTTTCATCTTCATAACGTAACAACAATTTACCAGAGACGATATAACTGGCCTCATCTTTATGCCGGTGATACTGGAGGCCACCCTTCTTGCCAGCCTTTACACACAGTTTTTTCATCGAGTACTTTTCACTTGAAAGCACCAGAAGTATTTCTTCACCCCAATCTCTTGGGCCAACTGATTCGGCTTTAGGAAATTGTGCAACTGGACGCTTTGCATTGTTTGTCATCTTTATCCCCCAGAGGCCATAAAACGTCATCTAGAAATTTCGTACGATTAATTTTCTAGAATGCTAAAAATCAAATCACAGATTTCACGTACAGCACCGTGCCCACCTGCAGCCTTGGTCATGAAAAAATGATCTTTCATTACATCCTGATGAGCATCTGAAACAACTACCGGCAGACCTACAGACTCCAGGCATTCCAGGTCATTAATGTCATTACCAACAAACATCACTTCATGCAAAGAAGCCTCAAATTTGTCTGCAATTTTTTGCAAGTCTGGTAGCTTGCTTTCCGATCCCTGAATGTAATCAATCTGCAGTTTTTCACAGCGCCTACCGACCACCGGATTTTTTTCAGAAGATAAAACCCATGCCGGCAATCCAATCTTTCTTAAGTTGGACAGCCCCAATCCATCTAGCCTTGAACAAGAGACGGATTCTTCACCAAGCTCGTTAACGTAAACCCTGTTATCCGTAAGAACACCATCAAAATCAAAGACAACCAGCTTTAAATCATTCAGCCTATCTTTGAAAGTCAGTTCATCCATGCCGCTGCTACACCAGGTCTTCGCGCTTTATCAGGTCTCCTGCCTTGATATCACGATTCACTTTACGACCGATGACATCCTTGGATTCCCTGACAGGAATATGTTGTTCGCCGAAAATTTTGCCTGACAGGTTATCTATCGTCAGTTCTTGTCCGCTAGTAATATCTTCAAGCGCCACTATGGACTTGCCTAGTTTTTGAAACACCATTTCATTTCCAAGCTCCTCAACAGGCTTAGAGGCCATCATTTTATCCACACGACGAATATCACGGACAAAATTACGAAAACCGTGATACTCAAGAGCGAAACTATGATCAGTACCTTTCCATGCACGGTTTAGCGTTACATGTTTTTCAAACACCCTAGCTCCCATCATGTAGCCTACGGGACCGGTTAAAATACCGTTGAAATGATCAGAAAGACCGACGGTGCAGCCTGGAAATTCTTTTGACAACAAGTCAATATTTTCAAGTCCCAAACGTTCGAGTTCACACGGATATTCTGAAACGCAGTGAAGCACTGCCACTTCATCAAGTGACGAGGACAGCAAATCAATACTGGCGCGGATCTGGTCTATCTTGCCTCCACCGACACTAACAACAACCGGTTTTTTCTTCTCTGCTATTTTCTTTAAGAATGGCAGGTTTCCAATATCGAATGAGGCAACCTTGAGGATATCGACACCTATATCACACAACAAGTCCAGGCTAGGCTCATCAAAAGGTGTGGACATGAATTTAACACCATGTTCCTCACAATCCTTTTTTAAAATTGGCAGCCATTCCGGATCAAGTTCTAGAGCTTCCCTGTGCAGGCCATATATTTCTGAGAACGCATTTTCACTGTTGTATGGCTTGTTATAAGCACAATCAGCAAACAGCACCTTGTTATTTCTTGTCTGAAACTTAATAGCGTCGACGCCAGTGTCTGCAAATTCCCTGATGTACTTTCTAGCTAGTTCCAGGTCACCCTGATGATTTTGTCCTACTTCAGCGATAATGAAGGCTTTATTGGTTAATTCTTCTTTCTTGAGCATCAACATTCCAACAACCAGGCACTCCATTTAGCTCCCGGCAATACTTAGTGAAAAGAGTTGTTATTTTACGGCAATTGAGCGAATAAACTCCCTGTCATCGCCATAATGAAACACTTGCGAACCCAGCAACCTCACAGCCCCGGGCTTCTTAATTTTTCTCAATAGCTCCAGCACTTTCAGAGCCCTGGAGTATCCAAGCAACGAGACAAGTAATAACATTCTCCGTTGCCTTTTAGCCTGCTTGCCTCTCTCGAGTTCCAGGTACTCGTGATATTTCCTATTCCTGAGAATACCAGTTTCAGAGTCCTCCTCATATTCAAAATATCCACCTGACTGGAGTTCCTGCATCTGTTTCTGATGATCTTTTTCAAGCTGTGGCTGCCCACAGGTCTTTAGAAATTCAATTTTGAACTGGAGTCTTTCGAAAAGGCTTAATAGGCTTTCTTCTGTGAAAAAACTAAGATGCGGCACGACCCTTTCACCCGCATTAGGATATTTTTGAATATCAGCATTAGGCACTTCACAAAAAAAGCACCCACCTTCTTTTAACATTGAGAAAACACTCGCCACGATCCCCGGGATTAAAGTCGGATTAAAGTGTTCCAGCGAATGAGACATGAAAACCAGATCAACCTGGCTTTCATATTTTTTTGCCAAAGAAACCGTGTAGGTTTGTTTCTCAACTTCCGCACCATGCTTTTCCAGGAAAGAATGTGCCTGACTCTGAGGCTCCACTGCAATATATCGCCCCTGGTAACCAGCTTTCCTAAGAGCAAACAAGAAGCCTCCGGCACCTGCACCAATTTCCAAAATGACTGAATTGTTATTTAACTCAACATACTGCTGTATCAGCGATAACTGTGAAATAGCTCTTAGATCGGTGGATGATTCTGTCTTTACATCAATAGATATGGTTTCTGCCCGCTTCTTGGCTTTACCGGAATATTCAGAATGATAGTACTTGGCTAGAACCTCATCGTTTACGTCCTGGTCAATCATGCCAAAACCACATTCTGGACAACATAGAATTTCCCTTTCATCGAACAGCTTAAGCTTGTCCATGGTTGTTGGCGTGTATGAGAAGCGAGAAGGATTATTAATCTCTGAGTTACAGGCTTGACACTTCATCTTCTATTAGACCTTCAGGTTTTACCACAATAGACCGAGGCATTTTCCAGGTCATCTGGAGTATCTACGTCAAACCAGTCTACTTTGTCTGCAAACACCGGCTTCACCTCAACCTTATCCAGAACGGCATCAACAGCATAATACAGGGACAAGTTATCATGCCCTTGGGATATTTTTTCATCCATAGCAGCAATAATCTCAGCAACTCCCTGTTTCGAAAATTGGTAAAGACCAATTGCCAGACCATCAACACGCCTTAATTCTTTATTCTTTTTTCGAATCCCGGTAATACGCTCTTTTTCCACGCATACTTTCACGGGATCAGGATCAACAAACAAAGACTCAGACTGATTATCAATCAGGATTTTGTTTTTAAAGGGTGATCTGTTAAACAAGTCAATATCGTGGTTATCACATATCAGATCGCTGGTGGTAAAAAGAATATCCGTGTCACAAAAATGACGCGCATGCCACAAGCTAAGCATGTTTCCTTTATCTTTATAATCTGGGTTATACACGTATTGTATAGACACACCATTATATTCATTACCAAGTACCTCACGATAAAGCTCATGCTCTAGACCTAGTACGATAACTACTTCTGTAATCGGCTGTCTGGTTATCCAGTCAAGTTGATACTCGATTATTTTTTTGCCGTTAAGTTCCAGCAATCCTTTCAACCCATTAACTGCCAAGGATTTCAGCCTTCGTGAAACACCCGCTGCATAAATAATAATCCTCATCTAGTACACACCTGTTAGCTGGATGTCCAGCCACCATCAACAACGATATCGCTTCCTGTCACGTAGGAAGAATAACGAGAAGCAAGAAATAACGCGGATGTCACAACCTCATAGGGTTCCCCAAAGCGCCGCATAGGGATGCGCTCGCAAAATTTATTGTAGTTATCGCGATCTTCAAGCACCTTTTTGTTAATTTCCGTGAGTAATGGACCTGGTGAGATAGTATTTACAGTAATACCCTGCTCCGCCCATTCTAATGCTATTGTCTTTGAGAATAAGAGCACCCCGCCTTTACTCGATGAATAGCTAAGACGATGGGGATAAGTTACTGTCGAGAAAATACTCGCTAAATTAATAACCCGGCCATAATTAGCCGCTTTTAACATTGCATGTGACTTTTGGGTCACCAAAAATGTACCCACTAAGTTGGCATCTAAGACAGCCTTAAAATCATCTAAAGAAACGCTTTCTATTGGCGCTCTTATGTTAGTACCAGCGCAGTTGACCAGTATATTCAGACTTCCCTGGAAAAAATTTGAAACACTTTCGATCAAATCATCCACTGAACTTTCTGAAGTGACATCAACTTTTAAGTAGCTGCAATGCCCAGGATATTTCTCATTTATACAGTCCGAGCTTATTTTTAACTTATCCTCGTTTCTACCAGAGATAATTACTCTTGCACCTCGACTACAAAAGGCAGTTGCGATCTCTAAACCAATACCAGATCCGCCACCAATAACCAACGCGGTTGCGCCAGTAAAATCAAATGGATCTTTGTTAGTGGGCATGATAGTAAGATTTGACGTGTTAAAAATTTAATTATATGGGTTGGTTAAATAAAGCTCCATCAACTTTAATAACTTCCCCAGAAATAAAATCCGACGCGGGCGAAAGCAGAAAATCGACAACCGGCGACACATCAGCTGGATTAGCCACTCTTTCCAACCTAGATTTAGCCTCTAAGAACTGAAGATCATGGGGATTTCTCCCCTTCAAAGTAGACATAAATCGTCCAGTTTTAACGGGTCCAGGCATTATGCAATTTACGTTCACGCCATTTTTTCTTAGTTCTTTTGCCAAGGATCGTGTCAATTGAAGTACCGCTGCTTTAGCGATAGAGTAAGTGGTTTCTTTCTCCACCCCAAATGCGGCATTTATTGAAGAAACAGTAATAATCTTTCCAAAACCTTGCTCAACCAAATAAGGTGTTACAGCGCGAAGTGTATTCAAACAAGTGCGGAAGTTTCTATCAAAAATATTGTCATATTCTTCAGGATTTATGAAAAAAGAATTATTATTCGCTTTACCACCAGCAGCGTCCTCGTCGTTACCCGAAATATCACCACCAGCATTTGCAACTACAGCATGGATTTCACCGAAGTGATTAACAAAAGAAGACACCATTCGAGTAGTTTCAGTTAAATCAGTTAAATCTGCTGCCTCAAACCAAGCATTAACTCCATGCGCTATCAATTGATCAAGAATTGCATCTACAGATCTCGCCTCATCGTATATGTGACAAGCATTTCGACTTATGTCAGTAAGACCAATATTGTAGCCTTGTGATGCTAAATACTTCGCATACTCTAGACCCAAGCCTCTTGTGCCACCGGTGATAAGAACATTTTTGATAATACTCATGATTTAAAGGCTGCTTATTATTTGATTTAAATTTTTAACCGATATATCAATATCATTCAATTCAGACTCAATCATAAGCTCTTCACTGACATCCTTCTCATATTCTGAATAACCGACTTTAGTTTCAACTTTAGCGTTATCATCAACGAAATGAAGGAACGAATCTCGATCAACTGAAGCACCGTCTAACGCTTCCCAATATTGACTAAAATTCAAATCACATTCTCTTGTAATTTGCGCCCCAAGCTCGATTGACATGTTCACTACTCGATCGTTTCGGTAGAGCATTGGCAATATATTTCTATAATCAACAAAACCCTCTCCAAATGGACATCTAATTAACTTAATGCCATTTGCAGATTTTACTAATGAGTAGTCTTTCAAGTGGACGTTGCGAATATATGGCTCAAGAGTCTTATAAAATGTCTCTGGAGAGTCACAGACAGACGATGAATTCCCGACATCCCATGTAATGCCTATATGTTCCGTTGAGATTTCTTCTACAATTTTTTTTAGTTCACTACTATGGAAATCCTGATGATTCTCAATAGCCAGACAAATATCGTAATTCTCTAAGAAAGGAACCAATTCTTTTAATTGTGACTTGAATACTTTTACAGCCTCATCAAAAGTTTGTGACAAGTACCGATTGCCGCCGTAAATCGTTTTACCGATCTGATCCATCTTAATTCGTAAAACTTTAATCTCAAGCTGTGAAAGCATTGGAAGCAGTAATTTTATATATACGGGGTTTGTTTTCTCCAAATCTATAAAAACCGAGTGGCCAGATTCTTTTATCCCCCTCAGGTATGTAATGCCATTTTGGATTTCATCACTAGAAAAAAAATGATCAAAAGGAATCTCTATTCCACCCAGCTTATACTTTTCAACCAGAGCAACAAGCCCATCGATACCTAAAGGCGGCTTACTTCGTGCCTCATCTTTTATAAAGCCACCATAATAGCCAAACGAGTAAAGATTTAAGGCAACATCTTTAGTAGTCAGCATTTAATTCACACTATGATTATCAATGTACGACAAGATTTCTCCGATCTCTGTTGGATCATGAGCTTTACTCAAAGAATCAAAGACAATAAGGTTTTTTACTGCCATCTCTTCCATATCTTTGCGCGTCTCTAGAGTATGTGAACCTATATGCGGAGTTAAGATCACCCTGTCCAGATTACCATAAGGATGAGGATCCCTCTCTTCATCAAATACATCTATAGCAACTCCAGCCAACCGATTAGCCGTCACAGCCTCAGCTAGAGCTGCGTTATCGATTACGCCAGCCCTAGACGTATTTAGCAAAACCGAACCTTTAGTTATTTTTGAGATTAGCTCTTTGCTAACAATTCCTTTTGTCTCAGGAGTTAAAGGTAAGTGAACAGTTATAACATCACTTTCTCTGAATACATCTTCGATTGATTTACGCTCAACATCATTATCACGTGCGAATCTTTCATCCCACGTTCTACTATAAGCAATCACTTTAGAGCCAAAAGGCCCTAGTCTTTTTATAACTTCTTTACCAATACTTCCCATACCAACAATACCTACGGTACAGCTGCGGAGATCTCTACCCTGAATTGGGTTCCAAATCGACTGCTTCAGATCATTACTCATCTCATAAGTTCTTCTTAAAAGAGCTATCATGTTTGAGATGCAAAGCTCTGACACAGCAACAGAAGGCTTATCTGAAGTGATAAAGATTTTTACATTTTGATTAGTTGCAGCTTTTATATTTATCGCATCAGTTCCAACACCAATACGGGATATTGCATTCACATTAGGAAATCTCTCAAAAAAAACTGATGGATACCCCTCAAGCCCAGCAATCACATAATCTACTTTTTCATAGAGGGACGAACTCTCTACATAATGCAACGGCTTACCCGTGTCATTCCACACTAAATGAAATCCATACTCCTTGAGCAGACGGATCGGATAATCAGACGCCTTGGCAAATTCATCAATAGCAATAAGTACAGTCTTTTTCATGCCAACAGCCAGCAGTATTAAGATTCTTTATAAAATGAAAAAAGAAAAAAATCAGACATGTTAGTGCCCGTCTTGGGACCTTTGATTAAGGTATCCATTTTACTGTGAAAATCATATGTACGATTTTTCTCAATGCATTCTACAAGGAAACTCTCATGATCAGGTCTTTTTTCACTAATGAAATTATCAAATTGAGCTCCATGAACGCCCTCTAAATAGTCCATTCCATCAGTTGCTACAGCAGCAAATGAAAAAGGGAATTGAAATTTGGATTTCAATAGCATTAAGGCAGCAAGGTGTTGATTCCTCCCCCCTTTGCCAATTTTTTTCGTATCAACCTTAACCTGCACCTCGCCCGTACATAGAACTAAGTGATGCCCAGATGAACAATTATTGAAAGCGTCAAAATATTTTTGAATCAAAAAATCAACAGCATTCTCGGGACTACATGAATGTAAATTCTCTAAGGTGGTAACGGACTCAAAATTATAACTTTGAGCAACGCTTCTTATAACACAGCTCAAATCGTCTCTAGAACCAATAAGAAAATTATTAATAACCCTTCCGCAACCAACGTCTCTTTTTTGCCCAAACTCAAGGAGTTTCTTTTTAATATGTGGCGATGGAACGTCCCAAAGTGCATATTTATCCATTACACCTACTGAATCAATAAACTCATTGCAAACTGTCATCCCTGATGAAATTGCTGCAAATTGGTGGTTTCGTTCATCTGAAAGTATCAGATTAATGATCCTTCCATCTCTAGCAACTTCTGCCAACTTGCCACCTTTAACATTAGATAAAGCTTTTTTTAATTCATTGACCTCCCTTTCAGGCACTCCCATGTGCATTACAT
>Ga0181600_10002253_pt1 | contig 14956 bp, 4 predicted proteins | sample 041ome_2_FD_132982 | JGI IMG/M metagenome (GOLD analysis project Ga0181600, IMG submission 132982) | Coastal salt marsh microbial communities from the Groves Creek Marsh, Skidaway Island, Georgia - 041406US metaG (megahit assembly) | ecosystem: Environmental > Aquatic > Marine > Intertidal zone... | reverse complement strand
TTGATCTGTCTGCTACGGCGCTCGAGGGAATTGAGGCCCTAGAGTTCTCGTCGGCTTCGGTTGCTCTTACTCAGGCACAATGGGATGACTTACGCCCCATTGTGAAAGTAGCGGCGGGCGCATCGACCAGCTTTAACTTGGCACTAACTGATCCCTCTAACTATACCTTGGCAGCAGATTCAGAGTTCGGTGGCGTCAGCGGCTCAGTTGGCGCTGACATTATCGAGGGTAACGAAAGCGATAACGTGCTTGCAGGTAACGACGGTAACGACGTTTTGCGCGGGCGTGGCGGTGATGACTCTCTGGTTGCGGGAGCGGGCATTGACACTCTCGAAGGTGGCGATGGTAACGACACGCTGGATGTCAGAGGGAAAGCGACTGTAAGTGATATTGTTCGCGGTGGTAATGGCCTTGATACCGTTCTGGTCGAAGATGGTCAGGATCTATCTGGAGCGGTATTTGTCGATGTAGAGACACTCAAAGGGTCTGGGGTCGTTACCATGACCCTAGCGCAGTTAGAGGTGTTCTCCACTATATCTGGCGTGAGTGTTCGCATAAGTGGCTCAGGCGCCGATTTTGAATTCACTAAGGCGATTACGCTTCAGGGTGGCGCACAGATTCTACTCCCCGGGGCTGACCCCGTCGTCGGTGGTGAATCTGCGATTTACGGCGGCGATGAAGCCGAGACCATCACAGGCAGTGCGGGTGCCGATGTTATATACGGCGGCGCGGGCACGGATACTCTGCGCGGCGGTGCGGGCAACGATAAATTGGTAGGCGGCTCGGGCCGCGATACTTTATCGGGCGGTGCGGGCGACGACGTGTTGTCGGTTGCAGAGAAAATTGCGAATAGCAACACCGTTTACAGTGACTACGCCTATGGTGGCGACGGCACCGACACCTTGCTTGTCACTTTTGATCAAGATGGCTGGGGTGGGCGTTTAGTCATTCCCGAAAATACAGTTTCAGGTATTGAAGAGTTAAGAATCTTGACCGCAGAGTCTGAGACCTTTGCTCTTACAAACAGTCAAAGAGCAGGCCACACACAGATTGAGCTCGATGCGTCTACGTGGAACCAGTTCCAAACGGTTTCTATGCCATTGGCGAATTCGCTCTCGCAGTACGGCAATGACTGGTGGCGGGATGTCTCTGTGTTTATCCGTGGCGATGGTGAGAGCGTAAGTTTTGCCGCTGTAGAGAGCGGTCAATCGATGCGCGCTATTGATTTACATGGCACTTTCGATGAAATCGATCTTAGCAATAACCCAACCTCATATAACGTCGCGGCCGGCGCCAATCAGTGGGATTCCTACGTCTATTTGGCGGGTGATGCTTACTCGATCACTTTGAGCGCCAGTGCAGACATGCTTTGGGTCGATAGCGATCGGTCGCTCATTGTGTCGATGGGTGATGGCGACGACACACTCAAACTCCGAAACATCTGGGGCGTGGCGAACTACACGATTGACGGCGGTGAAGGACAAGATGTCCTGGATTTATCTGAAGCCGGCAACGTTGACTTGACCGGGTCAACCATCACGGGCGTTGAGAGCTTGGTATACGGTGGCTCTACCGTAATTGTGACTTCAGCGCAGGCACAAGCGCTGTCGCTTGAAGGTAATGGCAGTGTTTATATTAAGTCGGCTGACGGCGTAGTTCAGGGTACCGACCAAGACGATTACTTCGATGGCCGCGGTGTTGGCGTATTCGAGGGCGGCGCGGGTAACGATCAGATATACAACGTTACAGCGGCTGTATTCTCGGGCAATCAGGCTGACTACAGCTGGACGCGAGAGGGTGACACCCTAACGATTCAGCAAGAGACGGGGACCTTGGCGGATGCGCAAGATACCTTGCGCGGAGTCCTGGAGTTGCGTTTCGCTGACAGCACCGTGGTACTCGATGATGCGCCAAATGACGCGTCACTGTATATCGATGGTTGGCAGGTTGCGGATGCATCGCAAACCCGAGAGGGATTGTTGAATGTCGAATATGGTCAGGCGATTTCATCGAAGCGTGACTTCGATGGCGACGTCGATATCTTCCGAATGACGATGCTGCCCAACTCTCCCGTCGTGATAGAAGCGTCATCCCCGAGCGGAAGCAATATTCAATTCACGATTTGGGACGCGAAAACAGGCCAGCAGGTTTATTTTCGTCACCTAACTTATGGCTGGGAGGATAGCGATTACTGGACTTCCGGTGTGGGTGAAACTAGATTGCCCGTCGTTTGGGATGGTTCTAAATGGTCTGCCTACACGGGCGGCGAAGTTGTAGTTCAGGCTCGGTTGCACAGTGGGGAGATTGAAGACTACGTCTTCACTATCAACTACGAGGACGACTACGCCGGCGGCGTTGACACTCTGGGCAATATGGATTCTCAGATTGGTGAGATTCAGGGCTACATTGGGGATGTGAATGACTCTGATTGGATTCGCACGGAACTGATCGCGGGAACCAAGTATGAGTTTCGCTTGAATGGGGCCGCGTCAGGTGGTGGCACACTAATCGATCCCAAGTTGGAATTGCGCGATGACCAAGGCCGTTTGATCGAAAATGGCCTAGAACTAGTGACGGAAGGCGTCGCGGGTACCGACGATGCCATCGTATTCAGACCTACTGTCTCGGGTACCTACTATCTCGCGGTAAGCGACATCATCGGTGAGTCAAAAGGTTCTTGGACCTTGACCCAGCAATCGCTGGACACCATTGCGGGTAACGTCTCTTCAACCGAACGTATCGAGTTTGGTGAAAATGGCCGATTCACGGTAGAGAGCGAGATTAACCAGTTAGCCGACCGTGACTGGTTCAAGATTTGGCTAGATAAGGGTGTGACCTACCAGTTCACACTCGACGGTGAGACCTTGGGCGCCACGCTGGGTGATCCGCAGCTTTCGATTCGTTCGGTTACCGGGCGTCTCTTGGATCAAGACGACAACAGCGGCACGGGTAATGATTCTGTGTTGGTGTTCTCGGCTCCGGATTCCGGTTGGTATTTCTTGGATGCGGGCGCATCGGGTAATGGTTCTCGCGGAACCTACGTTCTGCGGGGTTCTAGCTTAGAGGACGACTACACCGATACCGTATTAACTTCAGGTTCGCTATCTGTTGACCAGCCGGCTCAGGGCGTTGTGTCTTTCCAAGGTGACAGCGATTGGTTCCGTGTGGGCTTGTCCGCTGGTGTAACCTACGTTATTACACTGGAAGGAGACCAAAGCGGTTCGGCGCAGCTTGATCCTCTGGCGGATCCTTTGCTTATCATCCGGGACCGCTATGGTCGCGAGGTACAGCGCGTCAATGATTCGGGTGGCACCCTCGATTCGCTTGCTTTCTTCAGCCCTGCTCAAAACGGCATTTACTTTATTGAAGCCACGAGTGCCTTTAAGTACGACATAGGCTCGTACGTGCTCAATCTCGAGTTGGCGCCACCGGATGATCACGGCTCAACAATCGATAGTTCAGCAACCGAACTCACGATAGGATCGAACTTTAAGGTCGTCTCTGAAGGCCAGATTGGTTCACCTACGGACCGTGACGTTTTCTCAATTACGCTTGAAGCAGGGAAGGTTTATTTGCTTTCGGCAGAAGGCCTTGCTGGGCGCGCGGGTACGCTTGTTGACCCGTTAATTCGCGTATTTTCAGATAGCGGTCGTCTGGTTGATTTCAACGATAACGGCGGTCTTGGCAATGACGCTGAGTTTTACATAGCACCAACTGAGACCGGAACCTACTACATTGAAGTGAGTTCCGCTGATCGTGGCGCGATGGGTAGCTTCACTCTGTCGGTCGCTGAGCGTAATTTACCGCCGGACGATGCAGGAGATGATGTCACGACCGATGTCTTGCTGATTCCGGGCCAGTCTTTTGACGGTAATCTGCTTCTTCAGGGTGATCAGGACTGGTTTGCTATTGATCTTAAAGCAGGCGAATCTTACGTATTCCGTGCTAAAGCCTCGCGCAGTGGTAACGGTACCTTGGAGGACCCTGTCCTTGAGCTGCGAGATCAAGACGGTGCTCTGATCAAAGTCGTTGATAACTTGTTAACGACGAACGAACCCGCGTTCGAGTTTACTTCTGCTACGTCCGGTCGTTTCTATCTCGTTGTTAAGGCTGCTGACGGTCAGACCGATACCGGTAGTTACCTGCTTACTACGCGATCGCCAGACGATCACGGCAACACGCAGCAAACGGCCAGCACGATTGCATTGAATCAGAGCCTAGAGGGCGGCATTCAGTACAACGACGGCGAATTTGGCGTGCGCGCTGCTGATTCTCGCGGGCTTGTGACCGACTTTGACGAAGACTGGTTCGCGTTCCAAGTTGCAGAAGGGCAAGTGCTCAGCTTCAATGTTGAGTTGGCCTCGGGCTCCGCTATGAGCCGGCCTATGGTCGAAGTAGTGGACTCTCAGGGGCAGACCGTTGCAATTGGGGATGGTCTAGAAACCGATAACGGACTTGCTTCCGCTGCTTTCGTGGCCAATTCAAGTGGTACTTACTACGCGCGTGTTGTTGACGGTGCGGGTTCGACAGGCGATTACGTTGCGACGCTCACTCTAGGTGACGCGAGCGACGAAGATGCCAATGGTCCTTTAACGCTGACCTTTGGTTCACAGTCGGGCGTCACAGAGGCGGTACAAACCGCGGTTATCGGTTTATCCGGTGACACGGATACCTTCCAGGTGACTTTGCAGGAAGGCCACAGCTATCGCATCGAAACCGTTGCGATTCGAGATGGTTCGACTGCACCTTTACCCTCTGCGACACTCGACATGGTGTTTACGCCGAGCGGTGCTGGACGACAAATCGATGCATTCAATCAGACGATTGTGGCTAATGGCGATGGTACATATACCCTAGAATTAAGACCCACTGCGGCTACGGCAGCGAATTGGACGGATGGCTTGGGGTCGCTCGATCTCGCGATCAGTTTCGATGAAGGTGTCTTTGGTGCTCTTACTCCAGAGCAGGTTTTCTTGCCCGAGGGCGCCACATTCTTCGCTAATACGGGTACACCTGGTGAAGTGAAAGTTAGCGGTTTCTTCTTCCCTGATAACTTACCCATTAATGCCGACGATCCAATCGTATCAATTACCTTTACTGCCGCTAGCGCCGATTTGACAGCACAAACTGTATCGATCGATGAGGTGATTTTTGATACCACATTGGTGCCAGCGACGACGGTTGATAATTCACCTTCGTTCTTTGATGAAGGTTTCCTAACGGCGGACGCAGATGGTGTATTAGAGATCACGGTAGCACCCATCGAGGCTACGCAAACTGGCCAGTACCGTTTGCGTGTTGTCGACTTAGGTGTGAATACGGGCGACGATCACATTGATTTCGTAGCGGATTTCGACCCCTCTTCCGATGTTCTAGCGATCAATGAGAGCTCGACTGGCAGCATTGAGTCTGACGGAGATCGCGATCTGTTCGCAGTCAACCTGACGGCCGGTAATCTTTACGATTTCAGCGTTCGCAGCTATTTAGACGGCTTGGGTACGCTGGCTCAAGCTCAATTGCGTATCCTCGATGCGAGCGGAAATCTGGTCAGTGTCGGCATTTTTGATGGCGATACGGGTCGGTCGAACTTGAGTATTGCTGTGTTCGAAGATGGGCGCTACTTCATAGAGGTCAGCGCTGTGGATGTAACCGGTAACTTGGGTTCGTATACCTTGGATACCCGCTTGCGCGGAGCCGATAACTCGGCTTCTGATGATTACGCGGACAACACGCAGACCTCTGCCATCGCGGCGCCCGGTCAGGTTGTTGTGGGCGAGATTGAAGTTGCGGGTGATCGAGATTGGGCCAAGGTGACGCTCGAGGCCGGTAAAGTCTATATCTTTGATGTACTTGGTGACGGTGACGGTCAAGGCGGCACACTGACCGATTCGGTTTTGCGATTGTTCGACGCTGATGGTGTCGAAGTTGCCTTTGACGACAACACCGGTGCTGGCTTAGATGCTCGTATACAGTTCTCGCCGGCAGCGGGTGGAGAGTACTACCTCGATGTATCGGGTCGTGGCGCAGCCTCAGGCTCTTATACTCTGAGGGTAAGAGAGCTGTACAGCGGTGAAGCGGATCCCTTGTCCAGCGCGCAGTGGTACATTGGTCAGACCGGGGTTGCCGAGCTGAACGGGATCTATACAGGCGCGGGTATCACGGTTGGTATTGTGGATGACGGTATCGATATGTCGCATCCGGATCTGCAAGCCAACATGAACTTTGCCTTGTCTTACGATACTCAATTCGATACTCAGGATGGCAATCCCAAGTATGGTCCCTTGCTTGGTCTGCCGCCGGATGATCACGGTACGCAAGTTGCCGGTATTATCGGCGCGGTTCAGAACAATGAAACAGGTATACGCGGTGTCTCGCCTGACGTAGAACTCGTTTCTACCCGGGTTAAATGGAGTTGGGGTCAGATCACTGAGGCCTTGAGCCAGCAGTGGCAGTACGATGTGAGCAACAACAGCTGGGGCGGTATTGATCCCTTCTCGGATAACTTCAATAGCACGGCTCTAACTTTTGCCTATCAAGCTTTACGCAAAGGTGTGGAAGACGGTCGCGATGGCTTGGGTACCGTGTTTGTATTCTCTGCCGGTAATGGCGACGCGCAGGGTGATAATACCAACTATCACAACTTCCAAAATGCTCGTGAAGTGATTACCGTGGGCGCCGCTAATCAGGACGGCACCGCAGCGATCTTCTCTACGCCTGGATCCAGTATTCTGGTGAGCACCTACGGTGTTGGCTTGATGACCACGGATCGTCATCAGGTGAACCGCGGTGTGAGTTCAGGTGATTACTCGTCTGACTTCTCTGGTACCTCAGCGGCAGCGCCGATTGTATCCGGCGTAGTCGCTATGATGCTGGAAGCCAATCCTGACCTTGGATATCGCGATGTTCAAGAGATCCTGGCGTACTCGACGGTGCACCCAGAAGGCCAAGAATGGAAAACTAACGGTGCGACCAACCTGAACTTGGGTGGTTTGTCTTACAACAGCAAAGCGGGCTTTGGTTTGGTGGATGCCTATGCCGCAGTGCAGTTGGCATCAACTTGGCTTGAAACGGACACCGCGCTGAATGAAGCCTACGCGGGCGCCCGTCAATACGGTTTGGTTGACGCGATTCCCGACGGTGACGGGCAGTCATACACCATGACATTTGAGATCGATGCTGACCTGCAGGTAGAGCATATCGAGCTGGGGCTTGATTTGCGCCATGAGCGCTTGGGTGATTTGATTATTACGATCACCTCGCCGGATGGTACTACGTCGACTCTAATGAACCGGCCAACGGTAACTGAAGATCGCGCCTTTGGTCTGAGTGGTCCTGATAGCGGCATGCCGACTCATTTGCTGTGGGATTTCTCTTCGGTTCAGTTCTGGGGCGAACAAGCCAGTGGTACCTGGACTGTGACCATTTCCGATGTTCGTGCAGAAGCGACCGGAACGGTTCAGAGCATGTCACTGCGCATCTACGGTGAGCAGGATAATGGCAATGATACCTATGTCTTCACTGACGAAGGTTTTGTGACCCAGTCAGGCGTAGTACTCGAAGACGAAATTGGTGATGACGTCATCAATGCATCTGCGGTTCGAACGGATGTTTACATTAATCTGACCGCTGCAGATGGCGTGATTGCGTCAAATGGCGTGACCTACGATATCGCTGAGTGGAGCGTTATTGAGAGCGCGTTCTCCGGGCGCGGCGATGACCGTTTAGTGGGTAACGCGGAAGATAACTTGTTGAGTGGTGGCGCGGGTTCTGACGTGCTCGAAGGCGGCGAGGGTGACGATACCTTGAAGGGTGGAAGCGGCCTCGACACGGCGGTTTATGCTGGTGCACGTGAGGAATACACCGTAAGTTGGAATCCCGATACGCAAACCTTGACTGTCATCGACAATAAAACCAGTAATGGCGATGAAGGTACTGACACGCTTACCGGTGTCGAGCGTTTGGTATTCTCCGACGCTGAGATGTCTATCGGTGAAATGGTGGGTAATAAACCACCGGTCGCCAATACGACTTTCTTTGATGAGCCCGTAAGCTTGCCGAATGGTGTTGGTATTGATTACCAGCTGCCGGCGGACGCCTTCAGTAGTGGCGACGGTGAGCAAGATGAACTCTCAATAGAGGTCAGTGATGTGGGTGACGGAGAGTTACCCGAGTGGCTTACCTACAATGAGGAAACCGGCACCTTTGAAGGCGTGCCTCCTGAGGACTTCTTGGGTCAAGTCAAGGTTAAGGTCACAGCAACCGACGAATACGGCGAGTCGACCTCCGATATTTTGACTTTACAATTTGGCGACAATCAAGCGCCTATTTTGGACGCGCCTTCCGAGTTGGTGGTCAACGAAGACTCCGGTTTGACCTCTCTCGGCCTGAGCGTACCAAGCGATCCTGAAGGCACCGATGTTATAGTAACCATAACGGGCTTACCCGCGTTTGGTTCCATTATCGATAAGACCGGAAATGCGCTGGCGGTAGGATCCGTTGTTACGGCCGATGAACTGTCTGAGTTGTTCTATCAAACCAGCGAGGATGCGAACGGCAGTGCCGGTTCCGTCACTTTCTCGGCTGCGGATGAAGACGGTGTTACCTCAACGACTGCGGTTAGTATCTTTGTAGATTCGGTAAATGACTCACCTCGGTTTGCGAGCGATTCATCTTCACTGCTCATTAATTACCCAGAGCAGACCGAAGTTCGCTTGGATATGCTCACGCCGAGCGATCCAGAGAGTGAAATTACGACGGTCACGGTTATTGGGTTACCTGAATTGGGTGTGGTTGCCTTAGACGGCAATCCTCTGAATCTAGATCAGGTGCTCACCTTTGACCAGCTCGACCGCCTGACCTTTACCCTGAATGAAAACGTAAATGGTCCAATCGGAGCGGTAACGATCCAGGCGGTCGATCCACAGGGTCTTGCTACTAACTGGTCTCTGAATCTGGAGGTTCAGGGTGATGCGGCGGCCACCAACGGTACCTCAGGCAATGACGAGCTATTTGGCAGTACTGATGCCGATGTGTTGTATGGCAATAGCGGTAATGACAAGCTGGCTGGTAATGCAGGTAACGACCGTTTGCTCGGTGGTTTGGGTAACGATACCTTGTTCGGTGGCAGTGGTGATGACAAGCTCGACGGCTCTGCGGGTAATGACTATCTCGATGGCGGTAGTGGTGTTGACTTTATGGCGGGCGGCCCTGGCAACGATACTTATATCGCCGACGATGCCAACGATGTTGCGCTTGAAGTCATCGGTGGTGGTGCCGGTGGTTACGATATCATCGTTACCTCGGTATCTATGACCGCACCCGATAACGTGGAAGCTCTGCAAGCAGCCCAAGGTAGTGCAATCAACCTGACCGGTAATGAGCTCGATAACGACTTAGTCGGTAACGAAGCGGTTAACGTATTGGTTGGTGGTGCTGGTAGAGATAATCTGTTTGGTGAGGGTGGTAACGATATCCTGAATGGTGGCTCAGGCGTTGACACGATGGTCGGCGGAACGGGCGATGATTTGTATCACGTCGATTCGAAAGCCGATCGCGTGATTGAGCAAAGTGGCCAGGGTATTGATACTGTCATCGCCAAGAGCAGCTACACACTTTCGTCTAACGTCGAGAACCTGACGCTTGCCGAGGGTGGAGATTACAGCGCAGGCGGTAACTCCCTGGACAACCACTTGATCGGTAACTCGGGCAACAACGTGCTGGCGGGTGGTGTTGGTGCTGACATCTTGGAAGGTGGTCTAGGCGACGACACCTACGTCTTGAGCGACGATTTGGATACCATCATCGACACAGGCGGTAACGATACGATTCGTTCAGCTCTCGATGTCTATTTGATCGATGGAATCGAAAATGTTCAGCTCGTTGGTGTCGCCGATACTGTAGCGGTGGGTAACTCAGCCAACAACGTGCTCGTCGGTAATATGGCGAATAACATTCTCGAAGGTGGTTTGGGCGTTGATGTTCTGACCGGCGGCGATGGCGATGATCAGTTTGTTATTGCCAACAACGGTACGGGCGTTGCGGTCGATACGGTCACCGACTTCATGGCGGGCAGTGATTTGCTGGTCATAGATCTCGCTTCGTTCGACCTGTCACCAGAGGCCTTGGGGCTGTTGTCCTCTGGTCTCGTGAGCGCGGACTCTTTCGTTATAGGTGCTGGAGCGGTAGCGCAGGATGCAAATGACTACTTCATCTTCGATACGGCTACCGGGATCCTTAAGTTCGATGCGGATGGCAATGGTGATGGCGAGGCCATTGAAATTGCGAAAATCGAGATGGATGAAGACAGCGGCAAGCTCTCTTCTGGCGATGTGTTCGTAGCGATCTAAGGATACTGTATGGCATTCTTTCAGGTACCCGCCCCCGATCTGGACGATCTGACGATCGGGGGGGCGACCCTCTTTCTGCTCGAGGCGTATGGATTCTCTCGTGATGAATCTTTGCTGCTGGTGCGCGCCTCGTTCTACGATGACGGTGTGGCAGGCTACGAGCCTCGCTACGCCTTTCTCGTGTTTGATCTTCAATCTCAGACTTATATAGCCAATATAAACGTTGAAGTTGCCGGATCGGGTAACCTTGATGCTATAGATGTGACTGACGCTATTATTACCGGCTCTGCAAGTAGCTGGACCGTAACCGCCAAAGTGAGCACTCAGGGCGTAGACGTCGACAGACTTATGCAAGTGACGGCTGATGGCTTGACCGAGTCCAATTTAGTACAAAGAATCACTCAGAGTTCGAGTGAGTTAAAAGTCGAAGCTTTTGATCTCTCATCTAATGGACGTTTTTTAGCTATTCAAACGAGTGATGGTCAGTTGGGCAGTGATGAGATTCCGGATGCTAATGATTCAAGTGACGTTTACGTTTTTGATTCACAGTCTGGTGATATTGTTCGTGTAAGCTTAGCGGGTGGGGCTGAACTTGCAGAGCCGGCTAAGCTGAAAGATATTTTCGTTGATGGCAACACATTGCAGGTGTTGCTGACAACCGATGCGGCGATGCTTTCGCCCTCGCGCATCGATCTCAACTCGGCGGACCTGAACGGACCGTTGGGTAGCAGAACCGACCTCTATCTGTGGTCTTCTCCGTTCAGTATCGATGGGCTTTCGCCTGATGGCACGATTACCCTTCAGTCTATAGACCCCGATGGTGTCGCCTCGGGTTACGTCGAAGCGGATCGCGCTCAAATTACGCGCGGGGGGGTTCTTTTTAGCTCCTCTTCCGAGCTGTTGGTGCAAAACGATGGGAACTTGTCGCTCGACACCTTTATCACGACAGATGGTGCGACGGTACGCTTACTCGGAGAGACGGGTGATGAGCTCGTTCGCGGTGCGCGGTTCCTGGGAGCCAGCGGTAACGGTGATCGCATCGCCTTTCTGACCGACAGCCCTGAATACGGTTTGGCACAGGACTCGACGCAGATCGTGATTTACGATCGGGTCTCGGGTGAACATACCCTCGCGTCCACTGATGGGGTAATACCGAGTGATTACGCTTTGACGGGAATGCTGTCTTCATCGGGTTACACCCTTGCGTTTACAACCTATGCTGCAAATTTGGATAGTGAGGGTTTGCAAGTTCCGGGAATAACAACGCCCTCGGGACTGTTCGTTAATCAGTCAGCCACGCCAATAGCCGGGCATGCCTATCATTGGTCCTCACATTCGCTCTTACCGGGTGTGGAAGTTGGCATCTATGATGTACTGGGCTCGGGTGATTTAGAGTTGGTGACTTCAACCACGACAAACGATCTCGGGGAATACACACTCTTGGTGAATCCCGCTTCGGATCGAAGCTTGTCTGGGTCAAAAGATGTTGTTACCTCAGATGTTCGTGGCGTTATCACCGCCGCTGACGCGCTGGCGGCCCTTAAAATCGCCGTGGGTCTGAATCCGAATCCAGATCCAGATGGTAGCGGTCCTCTAGAGGCCCCGCCGGTTTCTCCATATCAGTACATTGCCGCAGATGTTGATCGTGACGGCAAGGTAACAGCGGGTGATGCGCTCGCGATCTTGAAAATTGCGGTAGGCCTTTCAAGTGCGATCGCACCGGAGTGGATTTTCTTGCCCGAATCCGAAACCTTTTGGCTCGATGATGGCTCCGGCGGCAGCTTCACCTTAAGTCGCGGTAATGTAGAGTGGTCCGAGCAAGGTCTGCTTTTTAGCGGTGGTATTCCGGAAGACGGCGATTTTGTGGCGGTGCTGTTGGGCGACGTCGATGGCAGCTGGGAGCCGAAGGAAGAGCTTGAAGTGTTGCCAGACGACTACTTCCGGCAGCTTGAGGCGGATGGTTATGGGCCCGCAGGTAAGTGGGCGGTAGTACCGATACCATAGGGCAAAGTGGGTTGTTGGGCTCGCCCGGTTTTTACTCGTTAACTGGTGCTCGCATTCTTGAAGCTAAAAGACTTGGGCCGAGGAACGAAGGTGCTCTTGGGCATGTGGTTAGATGGTCGCTGGATCAGATGCTGAGGGTTGGCGAGGAACGTGTCGGGCGGGTTATCGGCTGTTATTTTGCAGGCGCACCTTGGTCTGCTTTGGCTTGATTGAATAAGCGATTCATCAAGTTCACGTTCCGTTCTGGAATTTTGTTTACATCAGGATAGTTCTTAATCGCTTTACTCAGGCTTTCCTCGCGTAGTATGTGAATCAGCGGGTACGGCGACCTGTTGGTTTGGTTCTCGGGAGCGTCAGGCTCCGTGCCCTCGAACTGATATTGGGGGTGGAAAGTAGCGATCTGAAGCACACCCTCAAGGCCCAGCCTTTCGATGAGTGCTTCGGCACCCTCAATGAAATCCCAGTATGTTGTAAAGGTCTCTAGCGCATTAGGCACGATGAGCAGCGTCGTCTCAATCGCACTATCACTCAGCAGTAGCTCAAATTCCTGCGCGAGTGCCTGAAGTAGATCCGAGTCTTCCAGCGCGTCACTACAAATAAATCGTATTTGATCCGATTCAAATGGCTTGCGAGCAAAGGGGCAAAGATTGTGGCCGATCACAAATTCGAGAAGCCACCTTTTGGTCTCGTTCAGGGCGCACTCTTTTACTTGGTCACTGAGGGCCGTAATCCGACCGTTCGTGCTCATCTGAGCAGCACGCTCAGTTGAACAGATGGCCTAACTTGCCGGCCTTGGTTTGAAGATACTTTTCGTTATGCGGGTTTTCGCCGGTATGGATCTCGCGGCGCTCGGTAACTTGAATTCCCATGTTGGCCAGCGCATTGAGTTTGCGCGGGTTGTTGGTCATTAAAATAACCGACTCAATACCGAGGTGCTTGAACATGGGCTTGAGTAAAGTGTAATCGCGTTGATCCGCACCAAAGCCAAGTTGCTCATTGGCTTCTACTGTATCCGCCCCGTGATCCTGAAGATCGTAAGCTCGGATCTTATTGATCAAGCCGATGCCTCGGCCTTCTTGGCGTAGATAGAATAAAGCACCACGTCCCGCTTCAGCTATGTCATTAAGGGCTTTGTTAAGCTGGCTGCCGCAATCGCAACGAAGGCTGAACAAGGCATCGCCGGTCAGACACTCTGAGTGGATCCGCGCAAGAACTGGCTCACCGTCACTCACATCGCCCATGGTGAGCACAACGTGTTCCTTTCCGGAGTCTGGGTCATCGAAGCCGTGCATCGTAAATTCACCGATGGCGGTTGGAAGACGCGATTTCGCGATAAACTTGACTGGCACTGGGATCTTCATTCCTCAAAGAGCGCGAAGTGTAGCAGGTTGATGCGCTTAAGGCGACTTGAAGTGCCGCGTTAGCGGTCATCCGAATAAGTATTATCACTGCTGAATTTAAGTGCTGGAGTTTGAGCCGGTTCGTTCTCGGCTTGGTCATTTATACTGCTGACCCGGGTCATTCGCGGCGATTCTCATCTTAATTACACAACGCCCTACGATTTGTATTGTTCAACCCCTTGAGCCTTGCTGTGAGCTTATTTGCATGCTGGGCAGCGAATTGGGGTTTGAGCAGTATTCAAAGTAAGTTTTGCGCGAATACCAAGGCGCAGGCACTCATCAATCCGGCGACTAGATCATCTAACATGATGCCCCATCCCCCTGTGACCCGTTGATCAAGGCTGTTGATGGGCCACGGCTTCGCAATGTCCAGCAGTCTGAACGTTGCAAAGCCTGCCAGCCACCACAGTGGGTCATAGGGCAGCACCGTAAATGCGATGAACATACCGGCAAATTCATCGATCACGATTGAGCCGTGGTCATGTTCACCCATGGCGCGGGAGGTCACGGTACAGGCCTGTGTGCCGATCACAAGCGTTGCCACTATTGCGAGCCCCGCTAGCCACATCGGCAGTTGGCTGATTGCAATTGCCAAGGGCATAGCGGCGAGCGAACCCATGGTGCCAGGTGCTTTTTTGGCAAGGCCAGAACCAAACCCTAAGGCAATAAGGTGCCAGGGTGACTTGATCATAAAAGACAGTGTGGGCTGGAACATGGAAGGACTCACTGTTTGGTTAAGCCCAATTGTACGGTGCGGTCGGCTTGTTGTCAGTGCCCAAATATGGATGACGGGTATGACAGTTTGTCTGTCGTGATGTACTTCAAAGCCTGAGCGCTTATTGTGATGGTGTGTGGTGAGATGCTGCGATAGTGCTGCTGTTGGGGCTGTTGCGGAAAGGTTTGCGAAGATCGAGGTGAAGCGCCTGCGCTCGTGCGAGCGCAGGCAGAAGGTCATCTAACCGTAAACTGGGAATTCGCGGCAGAGCGCCACAACTTTATCTTTAACTTCCGCAATCACTTGCTCTGAGTTGCCTGCATCCAGAGAATCAAGCACGTCACACATCCAGTTGGTGAGCGTTACGACTTCCGCTTCTTTAAACCCACGGGTCGTAATGGCAGGTGTTCCAACGCGCAGGCCAGAGGTTACGAAAGGCGAACGAGGGTCGTTGGGTACCGCGTTCTTGTTAACTGTGATGTTGGCCGCGC